>PPYF01026686.1_pt1 | contig 117469 bp, 76 predicted proteins | sample 1559871 | NCBI WGS metagenome assembly PPYF01 (sample SAMN08240021, study PRJNA423297) | Human gut metagenome, whole genome shotgun sequencing project.
GATCCATCCCTTTCAGATCGTCGGCGGCGGTGAAAACAGCCTTTCCCTCAGGAGGACCAGCTGTCTCGCCGGGCTCCGGCTTAGGTTCCGTTTTTTCTGTTCCCCCTCCGTCCGGTCCATCGCTCCCGCAAGCGGTAGCGACCATGCCTAACGAAAGGATCAGCAGGCAATATATGACTAACTTCTTCATGGTTGGTATGAGGCTTCTCTCTTTTTGTCGCAATCAATTGACTTTCCATTCTATCACGCCTCCACTCTCGCCGTCGCGCAGCTTAGCGGCGACCTTGAGGGCAGTGGTAGTGACAGGTTCGAAGGCCACATGATTATATTTGTCTTTCTCGACGCCGAAGGAGTCGGAGGTCTTCACGGGAGCCCAACGATTGGCTGCGTCCTTATAGTAAAGAGTCCATTTCTCCGGGGTGCGGTAGTTGCCGTCGTAATGGTCGAAATCGAGCCAGTAAAGATCGACACTGCTCACAGTCTCAAGTTTGTCAAAAGCGTAGCAGACATTCTCATCGGTTCCCTGACGCAGCCACCAGTAGTGGTAGGGCTTGGATGTGTCAGCGCTCGACTTAGGCTCCCACTGATCGTTATATCCCCAGGCATAATTGAGATTGGAAGTAGCCGCAGGTTCTCCGGAAGTGAGGGCGGTAGGCTCAGAATACATCGTTGCCCGGCTTGCCAGAGTAGGTTTGGGAGTTGCGACAGCCACATCCTTCGACTCAGGAATCCAGACTGCCATATGATGGTTGCCGCGGTTGTTCCATGTGCAATAAGGAATAGCCTTGAAGTCGACGTCGGCCACACCATTATCGGTAACTTTCTTGGCCTTCCCGGTGAGAGTAATGACACCGTTGAGAAGCTCGGGCTCATATTTCTCGGCAAAAGCGGTGCCATCGGGTATGAACTTGTCGAAAACCGTGCTGTCGGCCTGATCGCACCCCTCGAGGCAGTACATCACAGGGCCACGCTCAATGGCGAGTTTTCCACGGTCGTCTTCCACGGCCTCATGTGCCTTCACGCGCTTCACCTCCATCGGAAGGGAAAGCTCGACAACATCACCGGGTTTCCACGTGCGCTTGATGGTGGCATACCCGTTTCCGGTCATCACATCGGCCTTCTTACCGTTCACCTTAAGTTCATAAGGTTTGGAAGCCTTCGACGTGAAAGAATAGAGATCGGTAGGCACCGGCGCGTCCTGAGCCCATCCCGGTATACGGAGACGCAGAGCGAACTCACCCTCTTTCTCGGGAGTGACGGCGAGTTTCACCTCACCTTGCCACGGATACTCTGTGGTCTGACGTATATTGACCTTGTTGTTGGCGGTCTCTATGTCTGCGCTGCTCTGTATATAAAGGTTCACAAGCACATCATCAGCCTGTGTAGCGTAGACGTAATGAGGGACAGATGCCATGAAGCGGGTCACATTGCCGGGACAGCAGGCACAGCCGAACCATTTCTGGCGCTCGTGCTGACCCATGCTCTCGAGAGGATTGTCGTAGAAGAAACGGTCGCCGGAGAGCGATACGCCAGAGGGAACACCGTTATAAAGGGCGCGCTCGTAGACATCGGCATACTTGGCATCGCCCGTAGCCAGGAACATGCGGTAATTCCAGTAGACATTGGCTATGGCGGCGCAGGTCTCGCAATATGCAGTGTGGTTGTTGAGCTCATAGTCAGGCCCGAAACCCTCACCCTGGGCACGGGAACCGATACCTCCGGTGATATAGAGCTTGCGGGAAGCCATGTTATTCCAGACACGGTCGAGAGCGTTGAAATAGGAAGTATCGTTGGTCAGTGAAGCCACGTCGGCCACACCGGAATAGAAGTATCCGGCACGCACGGCATGGCCGACAATCTCATCCTGCTTCGTGAGGGGGAGATGATCCTGCGAATATGGGCTCGGCTTACGTCCGTTGGAGAGACGTCCTGCCTCGTCGCAGAAGTATTTGGCTTCGTCGAGATATTTCTTATCACCGGTCACCTTATATAGTTTGGCGAGAGCCATCTCCACGATTGGATGACCTGAAGGATATTTGATCTGACCTTCGCCGAGACCGAAGGTCTTGCATACGAGATCGGCATTCTTTATAGCCACATCAAGAAGTGAGCGTTTGCCTGTGGCACGATAGTGAGCTACGGCAGCCTCTATGAGGTGTCCGGAGTTGTAAAGTTCGTGACTGTTTATCTTATCCCATTTATGGTTGCCCCACCAACCCCGGAGACGATCGCATTTGTTGGTGACGCAGGTGGTGAGGTAGCCGTCGGGTTCCTGGGCGGCGGCAATGAGATTGATGACAGAGTCGAGGTAGTTGTCGAGAGCCTTGTCATACTCCACGGCAAGGGCATATGAAGCACCCTCAATAATCTTATAAGGATCGGTGTCATCGAAAGAGAAGTCGCCCCGGTGCTCCCCTTTCTTGAGGCCACCGGCGATTGCGAAATTGTCGAAGCGTCCGTTGACCTCGCATTCATGGAATGCGGAGGGTATGGAGACCTTTCTGTTTGTCTCGATACGGGGGGCCCAGAAGCCATCGTCGATATGGACGTTGGTGAAGGAGACTTCCTTTATCGGGGCTTCGGGAGCCTGGTAAGCCTTCTCCCCGGAACAGGAAAGGAGGACAAGCGCCATAGCGCTTCCGGAAATGAGAGCAGGTAAAAGATTCATAATGTAGAGTTGTTCACAATAGATATTCCTCATTGACCGTTCATACCCGCCGGAGCCATGCTGCCACGTATTGAGTCAGCCCGGTCAATGCTTCGTCTGCGAAATTAGCACAAAGCGTCCTGACGGAATTGTAAAATCATACATTTATATGGCAAAATCGTACAAACACGTGGATCTTACAGCTTTTTTGCATGATATTACCAACTTTGAACAAATTTATCATGCCATAATTTCTACGTTAAACACTTCCCCATATCAGGATTTCCACAGATAACAACCGACAAAAAGATTCCCTCAGGACTCATCGTCCACTATGCCACACAGCACCCTCCCCAGCTTGCGAAAATCACTCAAACAATCCTCCCAGCCTTAAGGAACACGCTCTAAACCGAAGCTGAAACCGGACTCTTTCTTGCAGCAGATTTTTTCTTGCAGGTGAAGAAGAAATCTTGCGGGTTTACCGGATTTGACACATTTTTGTACATTTTTATCGTTTTTTGTATGGGATTTTTATCGATGTTACGATTCTTATCGCTTACTTTGCACTGCGAAATGCGACAGAGGATAATCTCGCCTGATATGGTGCCACTTTAAAAGTCCTTTTTTTGATACGTTTCTTCTCTGCCGCGACCTGCATCGAAACTTGTTACTGTAACAGCATAATATTATGAAATTGTTTTATTCAGCACTGGTCTTTTCGGCGATGGCTATGACATCGGCATCAGTCCAGGCACAAATCAAGACGGCTAAACTCTATTCGCCCGACCACAACATTGAGGCGATCCTCGAGGATGGCGCTCATGGCATGCCTACAATCTACGTGTCGCTCGACGGCAAAGCGCTCATCGCGAACTCCGAGATCGGCCTAAAGATTAAAGGACGCAAGATGCCCATGGCCATCAGGAAAGTCACAAAACCGAAACTTGTGAAGGAAACCATCAAGGCTCCTTTCCACCACACAAGCAAATTCGACGTGCAGTATAATGAGATGACAGCCGACCTCGGCGACGGCATCTCAATAACCATGCGCGCATACAACGACGGAGTGGCCTACCGTTTCTCCAACACCATCGACCGTCCGGTGGTCATCAACGACGAGATCGCCGAGTTCGTCTTCCCGGATAATCCCGACGTATATCTCCCCTTCTCTACCAACGACAAGAAACCGGAGGCCATGGCATTCCAGAACTTCTACACGAAGTCGAAGATCGGCAGCGCCGAACCCAAGCTGGCCTTCCTCCCGGTAGCCGCCGACAACGGAGGAGGAATCAAGACAGTGATTCTGGAGTCTGACCTCGACTCATATCCCGGCATGTTCCTGCGCGCTGACAGCACCTACAGCATACTTCGCGGCGAATTCGCCAAATACCCTAAAAAATACGCCTACTATCCCTGGCGCATGCAGATGTATGTGACGGAGACTGAAGACTTCATCGCAAAGGTGCGTGGCAAGCGCGACCTTCCCTGGCGTGTGATCTCTGTGACCTCCGACGACACCAAGATGCCCACATCCAACCTCGTCTACTCACTGGCAAAGCCCTCGAAAGTGGCCGACACAAGCTGGATCAAGCCCGGCAAGGTGGCCTGGGACTGGTGGAACGACTGGGGTCTTCGCGGAGTAGACTTCAAGGCCGGCATCAACACTGAGACATATAAGAAATATATCGATTTCGCATCTGCCAACGGCATAGAATATGTGGTGCTCGACGAGGGATGGTATGACCCCAAGAGCGGCGACATGCTCACGGTGATCCCGGAGATCGACCTTCCGGCGCTTATAGCCTACGGCAAGGAGAAGAATGTGGATATCGTGCTCTGGACAGTGTTCAACGTGCTTGACCGCCAGCTCAAGGATGCCACGAAAAAATACGCCGGCATGGGCGTGAAGGGGTTCAAGGTGGACTTCCTCGACCGCGACGACCAGCAGGGCGTGGAGATGGTGAAGCGCATAGCCCAGGCATGTGCCGACAACAAACTCGTGCTCGACCTCCACGGCATCTACAAGCCCCACGGACTCAGCCGCGAATATCCCAACATCATCAACTATGAGGCAGTATTCGGCATGGAGGAGATGAAATGGAGCGATCCGAAGGTTGACATGCCTCTCTACGATGTGACATTCCCCTACATCCGCATGATGGCCGGACCGGTCGATTATACTCCGGGGGCCATGCGCAACGCCTCGAAAGCCGATTGGAAGCCGGTGTATTACAATCCCATGAGCCAGGGAACCCGTGGTCATCAGACAGCTACTTACATCGTGATTGACTCACCCTTCACAATGCTCTGCGACTCCCCCTCTCTCTACGAGAAGAACCAGGACTGGGTTGACTTCACAACCCCTATACCGACTGTGTTCGACTCCACTGAGGTGCTCAGCGGACGCATGGGCGAGTATATCGTTACTATGCGCCAGGCCGGCGACAAATATTACGTTGGCGGTCTCACCAACTGGGATCCGCGCGACTACGAGCTCGACTTCTCCTTCCTGCCGGCAGGAAAGCAGTATAAAGCCACGATCCTCAAAGACGGCATCAATGCCGACAAAGAGGCCGACGACTACAGGATAACGACCTCGACGGTAAGCAACACATCTAAAGAGAAGATCCGCATGGCTTCAGGCGGCGGCTTCGCCGTGAAGCTTGAACCGGTAAAATAAGTTGAGGGTAGAGAGTTGAGAGTTTAAAGTTGAGGGGTGAAAGTTTAAGGAGGGGCATACGTCTCTCCTTAAACTCCCTCAATCATTCAAATTCTTTCCACCTCCATGTTGCAAAACTAACCCATACAAACCCAAAATCATGAAAAAATTCATCACAGCCGCCCTGGCTTTTTCTGTCATCATCCCTCTGCAGGCAAAGAAAATATCGGGGCATCACGGCTATCCCATCGATCCGGTCCCTTTCACTTCCGTGAAGGTTACCGACGACTTCTGGGGACAGCGCCTTAAGGCGAGCCGGGAAGTCACGATTCCCCTGGCTTTCAGCAAATGCGAGGAGACCGGCCGCTACACCAATTTCATAAATGCCGCTCATCCATCCGACACCATCAAGGTCGGAGGACTGGCTTTCGATGATACCGATGTCTACAAAACTATCGAAGGAGCATCTTATCTACTACAGACGTATCCCGACAAACGGCTGGAGAACTATATAGACAGTGTGCTCGTGATAGTGGCGGCCGCCCAGGAGCCTGACGGATACCTTTACACAAGCCGCACCATGAACCCGAAGCATCCTCACGAGTGGTCGGGATCAAAGCGCTGGGAAAAGGTTGAGGATCTCAGCCATGAGTTCTACAACCTCGGCCACATGGTTGAGGGTGCCATAGCCCACTATCAGGCCACCGGGAAACGCAATTTCCTCGATATCGCCATAAAGTATGCGGACTGCGTATGCCGCGAGATCGGCGACGGGCCGGGGCAGGTGGCACGCGTGCCGGGACATCAGATAGCGGAGATGGCCCTCGCCAAGCTCTATCTCGTGACAGGTGATAAAAAATACCTTGACCAGGCAAAATATTTCCTTGACAAACGCGGCCACACTTCACGCAAGGACAAATACTCACAGGCACACAAGCCTGTGGTTGAACAGGATGAGGCTGTAGGACATGCCGTGAGGGCCGCTTATATGTATGCCGGAATGGCGGATGTCGCCGCCCTCACAGGCGACTCCGCCTATATCAAGGCCATAGACCGTATCTGGGACAACATCGTAGGAAAGAAATATTACATCACCGGCGGCATCGGCGCCACAAGCAACGGTGAGGCTTTCGGTGAAAACTACGAACTCCCCAATATGTCGGCTTATTGCGAGACGTGTGCCGCGATCGGAAATGTCTACGTCAACCACCGGCTGTTCCTGCTCCACGGCGACTCAAAATACTATGACGTCGTGGAACGTACGCTTTACAACGGTTTGATCTCAGGCGTGGCCCTCGACGGAGGTGCGTTCTTCTACCCCAACCCGCTCGAGAGCATGGGACAGCACCAACGGCAGCCTTGGTTCGGCTGCGCCTGTTGTCCCTCCAACATCGCACGCTTCATCCCCTCCCTCCCCGGTTATGTCTATGCAGTCAAGAGTGACGATATTTATGTCAACCTCTACATGGCCAACACCGCGGATCTCGACGTGAATGGGAAAGGTGTGGAACTCAGCCAGCAGACAAGCTATCCCTGGAACGGTGATATCTCCGTGAGTGTCGACAAGAACAAGGCAGGAGCTTTCGGCCTGAAACTCCGCATACCTGGCTGGGTCAACAATAAGCCAGTGCCGAGCGACCTTTACTACTACAACGATGGCAAGCGCCTGGGATATACAGTGAAGGTAAACGGAGTGGATGCCAAAGGGAAAGTAACGCCCGACGGCTACTACACCATCAACCGCAAATGGAAGAAGGGAGACAAGGTGGAAATACATTTCGACATGGAGCCCCGCACGGTTAAGGCCAACAGCAAGGTTGAGGCCGACCGCGGCCGTATAGCCGTGGAGAGAGGCCCGATCGTGTATTGCGCTGAATTCCCGGACAATGACTTTGAGGTGCTGAGCGCATTCATGAACCAGAATCCGAAGTTTACTGAGACTGAGAAGCCTGAACTTCTCGAGGGGATCGTAATGCTGGGGACGGATGTACAAGTGCTGAGCTACGACGACAAGGGGAGGCTGACGGCAAAAGACGTGAATTTGAATCTCATACCCTACTACGCATGGAACCACCGCGGGCGTGGCCAGATGGCAGTATGGCTGCCACAGGAGCTCAGCGCATCGCGCCCCGTGATGCCACCGACAATGGCTTCGCAGGCTAAGGTAAAATCTTCCGGGGAGTCTTCATCGCTCTCTGCTGTCAACGATCGTCTGGTTCCGAAAGACGAGAACGACCGATCAGTGCCATACTACCACTGGTGGCCGAAACAGGGTTCTACAGAATGGATCTCTTATGAATTTCCCACCGAACAACAGGTTGGATCGGCGGTAGTCTACTGGTATGACGACGGGCCGTGGGGTGGATGCCGCGTGCCCAAGAGCTGGAAACTGTATTATCAGGGAAGTGACGGCAAGTGGGCTCCCGTGAGCGGCGTGGAGAGCTATGGCACAGCTAAAGGAGCTGCCAACCGCGTGCAGTTCGACCCCGTGAAGACGAAAGCCATGAAGCTGGAGATCCTCCTTCCCGACGACAACTCCACAGGAGTATTCGAATGGGAAGTGGAATAAACAAGTATTCTTAGATTACAAAAAATCAGATGCGGCCACAGACGGGGAACTGTCTGTGGCCGCATTGTGATTCTGGAGCGGGCGGGATTATTTTTCGGTGATAGTCAGCTATCTACCGGAGATATAACGAGATCTTCTTTTACAAGGTCAGAGACATTGATCGGAGGAAGAATGATGCCATTGAATGGAGTACCCTCCGTCTTACAGTGGAGCACACCTCTTGATACTCCAATCGTCTGAGCCCCGAAATATTCAATAATCTCTTTAGGGATAGTCAGTTTACCGTCGGATATAGCTGCGTTCCAATCTTCCGCTGCAATTTCAAACTCACAATTCAGTTGAAGCAGCATCGCCTTATGATCATCTATCTCGAAAGTAAACAGCATCGAGACCATGATTCTTTTCATCTCAAGAGAATACTTCAAATCCATATCTATATGAATCCTGATCTCTCCAGTCGGCATCTCGCTAAGCAGTAAGGCGAACTGGCCGACATTAATTTTTGTCATCCTGAACCTCATCATGCCGGAATTTTTTCAAAGGAAGAAGTGATACGTGGATAGTCTGCCTGGGATATACTTACGCTCAGACTCCGAGTCTTTTCCATGACAGGCTCAAAAGAGACATGAGAAAATGAGACCGGCTCGCCAGCATTCACGGATATGGAACTCCGGAAAGAGAAATCCTTCTCCATAACCTCGGCGACAGGCTTGAACTCGACAGTAGGGACATAGCCGAACGAGAGAGCAAGTTCGACAAGCTTACTGAGTTTGTGATCATAATCACCATTAAGAAGCTGAGAAATATAACCCTTGCTGACACCAAGATAGGCAGCCAACTGCGTGCGATTCATCGAATGGGATTCCATGAATTTCTCTGCGCAGTTATAAAGCGCTATTTGGATCTTACCGACCCAATAAGCCGGGGATTGTATGATTCTTTCGCGTGACATAGTTAAAAGATTAGTCTAAAATTCATTCAAAGATTGTCTGAGCCAGCGCAGGGTCTTATCCTGCTTACCTTTCACTCCTCCGATAACAACGTATATATCCGGTGCCTGCATTACTACATAAATGCGGATATTCCTGCACTTAAATTCATAGACATCATTTCGACCGACACCTTCTATATGACGGAACTTCGTAAAAGGCAATCGAAGTCGGGGTGAGAAGTCATCCATCATCGAAATTATTTTATCGAATGCATCCAAAGAGTTTTTATCCTTTTGGATAGATTCATAAAAATCATCGAAATGACATTTTCCGTTTATGAGCAGTTTAAAGTACTCATAATTGACGTTATGCACCAAATCGAATGGCACGGTAGAGTATTCTGGCATTTCATCTTTGATATTGGATTTTAAATCTTCAGCAAAGATATCTGTTTTTATTCTCAAAAACAAATATTTCAAGCGAAAAGTTTAGCTCAAGCTAAACTTTTCGCTTCATAGTCACATATCAACGGATATTTATCAAGAGACATCTGACTATTCTTTAGCAACAGATTGAATGCTCCTGAATAGCCTGCTGATTATAGATATCACTTAAATCAATCCAGGGATATCTCCGCGATACTTCACGAATATATAATCACCTCTATTTATCAGCTGCTTGTATTTATCAGCTGCTTGCCATATTTACTTTGTTTTCTGGATCTGGGCGCTGATTTTCTCCATGATCTCAAGGGCTGAGCCGGTGTTCATGGGTGTGGGCTCGAAGTCGATGCTGATCTTGTTTTTGCCTTTCTCGAAGGAGAGCACGTAGAGACTATCGGTGGTTATGGTCACGGGGAGGTCGTTGACATCGACTGTTGTGTAGCGTCCGCTGTCGCCTTTCTCGAAAGGTTTCTTAAGCACAAGCTTATAATCGATCTTGGCACGGTTGCCGTTCTCGAAGACATACATGCCCGACTGTTCCGGACTCAGGGAGATGAGTACACGGCCGTCGAACTTGCCTTTACGGGTGTTGTCGCCTACGATATCATAACTGACAGCGCGATACTGACCGCTCTTCACCGGCTGGGTGGCATAGAACGTGTCGTCGTCGACAGCTTTAACTGTAGATTCAGAGGCTTGTTTGTTGCCTCCGCACGATACCATGGCTAAAAAAAGTGCAGCCATGGCCAGAAGTCTTGCAGGGTTCATAAATAGGTTAAAGGTTATAGGTTAAAGGTTAAAGTTGAGAGTTGAGGGTTTAAAGTTGAAAGTTGAGGGTTTAAAGTTGAGGGTTGAGAGTTGAGGGTTTAAAGTTGAGGGTTGAGGGTTTAAAGTTGAGGGTTGAGGGTTTAAAGTTGAGGGTTGAGGGTTTAGAGTTGAGAGGGATCAGCGGGGATTTTTCACTTGCAAAAATAATGATTTTAATTCAACCTCAAAAGATGTTAAGGGAAAAAGCGTTAACTTTGCACAAAATAAAGCACAAATCATGAAAAAAATAGCAAGTTTCACGATCGATCACCTGCGGCTGCTCCGCGGAATATACGTATCACGCATTGACCACACTCCATCTGGCGACGCTATCACAACCTTCGACATCCGTCTGACGGAGCCCAACCGCGAGCCTGCCGTCAGTCCCGAAGCGCTCCACACCATAGAGCATCTCGCCGCCACATTTCTGCGAAATGACCCGGAATGGATGGACAGGATAGTCTACTGGGGTCCAATGGGATGCTGCACAGGTTCCTATCTTCTGATGCAGGGAGAACTCACGCCGGAGGATATACTTCCCCTGATGAGAAAAATGTTTACCTTCATTGCCGCCTTCGAGGGAGAGATTCCGGGAGCGACTGCCAAAGACTGCGGCAACTTTACCTTTAACGATCTACCTGCCGCCAGGGAGACAGCCCGAAGATTCCTGACAGAGGTGCTCGACAACATCTCAGAAAAGAACCTCCGCTATCCCGATTGAATAGAGATGGCAGAGTAAGGCAAGAACAAATCTCTCAGACATCGCTCCCCTTACGGCAATAGCCGGCAAGTGCAGCCGCGAAAGCGAGAATGGCGCATCCGAGCATCACACATCCGCTGGTTAGCATCATGTCGCCAAGTCCGACCAAAGGCGACACGATTCCTCCGAAAGCGAAGCCGGCCGCTCCAAGTATCGCGGAGGCGGCTCCTACGGAACTGCGTCCTTCGGTCATGCCAAGAGTGGTGCCGGAGGGGAATATGAAGCCGAGGAAGAACAAGACCATGAACATAAGTGACTCATAGACTGCGAATGTATCAAGTATAAACGAGGCAACAACCTGAAGCGAAGAGAAAACCACAAGCCCCGCCGTGCTGAAAAGCGCGGCGGTCTTCATTCTGCGGAATTTCATTGTCAGAGCAGAGCCGACAGCCGTGCCTATGGCATTGATGGCAAAGATAAGGGAGAATGTCAGCTCGGAGAAACCGTAATGATCCTGCACTATGAATGAAGCTGATGAAATATAGGCGAAAAGGACTCCGTAGCAAAGGCCGAACATAATGACGTAGACGCAGAACCATGGAAGCCGGAACAATCCCACGAAACTCTTCGCCACTTTTCCATATCCCCCTTTGATACGTCGCTCCGCAGGGAGCGACTCCCTGAAAAGGGAACACATCAGGGCCAGCACGACCCCTATTGAGAGCAATACTATGAAGATTCCCTTCCATCCTATCGCGTCGGCCACAAGACCGCCTACCACAGGCGCCACAACCGGGGCCACACCATTGATAGCGCCGACTATGGCGAGTATCTTGGCAAGTTCGCGGCCATTGTAGCAATCAGTAGCGACCGAACGCGACATGACAATGCCTCCGGATCCACCCAGACCCTGGAGGAACCGGCAAATGTTGAAAAACTCTATTGTCGGCGAGAATATACTGGCCAGTGTGGAAACACTGAACAGGAGCAGTGAGGCCACAAGCACCGGACGTCGTCCGAATTTATCACTCACAGGGCCGAAGAAGATCTGCCCGATGGCAATGCCGAGCACGCTCGTGGTCAGACCCAGCTGCACCATCGAGGCGTTGGTGTGAAAAACCTCGGCCATGGAAGGGAGAGTGGGGAGATAGAAGTCGGTTATGAAAGGTCCGAAGGCCGAGAGCGCTCCGAGAAAAACCATGAGGAAAAGGAAGTAACGACGTCCGAACGTATCTCCCATCATGCCGTCGGCCATCTTTTCAGTATGTGTGTCCATTATCGCAACAATCTTTCATCCTTATCCGAAAAGTCGTCTGTATTCGCTCTCGAAATTGGGAGTGAACACCCCCTTGCCGATATTGGCGGCGATCTCCTCCGTAGTCCAGAAACGGCCGCCGTCGAGTTCATCCGACGGACAGGGAGCGACATCTGTGACGCAACTGAAGGCATTCACGAGTTCCCTTTCCCGTGCCGACTCAAAGACATAGCTCCCGAGCGGCCGGGCATCGAAGCCCTCCAGTCCGAGCTCCTCGCGTGCCTCGCGGCGCAATGCAGACTCCACATCCTCGCCATAGTCCACATGACCCCCCACGGCGGTATCCCATTTCCCTGGCTGGATATCTTTCCAATCAGGACGTCTCTGCAGATACAGTCTTCCTGACGTATCGAACACATGGAGATGCACGACCGGGTGCAGCAGACGCGATCCGCCGTGACATTCTCCGCGGGTGGCGCTTCCCGTCACCTTTCCCGATTCATCGACAACCGGGAAAATCTCTTCCGAATTATCTTTTCTCTTCATCAAATTATAAACGAAATATTCATGAATTATTATATCCGGCAGTCCGCAAACATCTCTGCAGGCAACTGAGACAAGGGGGCGATTTCTTCCATAAGCCACACGTTTTTGTCCCATAAAATTGCCTGACACTCCCTGTCAGCTCACAGAATAACATCAAATTACGCAATCCCAAACTATTTTGACACAAAAGGCTCCACTCAGTATTGTTGACAATACGATAAGTTTTATTATCTTTGCATTGAAGTTGGCCGTATCTCCACGACAGATCACCACTCCTTCCTACCGTGAATCAAAAATTCTATTCATAATATCTAACTTAACAAGACAATGAGTAAAATCGTGACACTCGGAGAGATCATGCTCCGACTCTCCCCCGACGGCAATGACCGTTTCATTCAGTCTGACATATTCCGCGTAATCTGGGGCGGCGGAGAGGCCAATGTCGCCGTGAGCTGCGCCAACTATGGCCACGACGCCTATTTCGTATCGAAACTCCCCACCCATGAGATCGGCCAGGCAGCTGTCAACTCCCTGCGTCGATATGGTGTACACACCGACTACATAGCCCGCGGCGGCGACCGTGTCGGCATCTACTACTGTGAAACCGGTGCTTCCATGCGCCCGTCGAAAGTGATCTACGACCGTGCCCATTCCGCCATAGCCGAGGCTAATCCTGAGGATTTCGACTTCGACGCTATCATGGAGGGGGCCGACTGGTTCCACTGGAGCGGCATCACACCTGCCATCAGCGACAAGGCTGCCGAGCTCACCCGCCTGGCCTGTGAGGCCGCCAAGCGCCACGGCGTGACGGTAAGCGTCGACCTTAATTTCCGCAAAAAACTATGGACATCGGAGAAGGCTCAGTCCGTAATGAAGCCTCTGATGAAATACGTAGACGTCTGCATCGGCAACGAAGAGGACGCGGAGCTATGCCTTGGCTTCAAGCCTGACGCCGACGTTGAGAAGGGCGACACAGGCGCCGAAGGCTACAAAGGTATCTTCGCCGCCATGAAGAAAGAATTCGGCTTCAAATATGTGGCATCCACGCTCCGCGAGTCATTCTCAGCCACCCACAACGGTTGGAAAGCCATGATCTACGACGGCAAGGAGTTCTATGAGTCGAAGCGCTACGACATCAATCCGATCATCGACCGTGTAGGTGGTGGCGACTCCTTCTCCGGAGGCCTTATCCACGGCCTGCTCACAATGCCCACACAGGGTGAGGCGCTGGAGTTCGCGGTAGCGGCCTCGGCACTTAAGCAGACCATCAACGGAGACTTCAACCTCGTCAGCGAAGCAGAGGTGAAAGCCCTTGCCGGGGGCAGCGCCAACGGCCGAGTACAACGATAAAAACTGACAAGACAATGGCAAGAAACAGCAAACTCAGCGTATTGAACAAGATGGCGGCTGCGCCGATGGTGCCCGTATTCTATCATAAGGACGTGGAAGTGGCCAAGGCCGTGCTAAAGGCCTGCTACGATGGTGGCGTCCGTCTTTTCGAATTCACCAACCGCGGCGATTTCGCCCATGAAGTATTCCGCGAGCTTTCCAAGTATGTGGCCGCGGAGTGTCCTGAGATGGCTCTCGGCGTAGGCTCCATCGTTGAGCCGGCCACAGCCGCGCTCTATATGCAGCTGGGAGCCGACTTCGTAGTCGGTCCCCTCTTCAATCCCGAGGTAGCCAGGATATGCAACCGCCGCAATGTGCCCTACGTGCCCGGTTGTGGCAGCGTCAGCGAGGTTGGTTTCGCACAGGAAGCCGGCTGCGACGTCTGCAAACTCTTCCCCGGTGACGTTCTCGGCCCGAAGATGGTGAAAGGTCTTCTGGCACCCCTCCCCTGGTCTAAACTCATGGTGACCGGTGGCGTAGAACCTACGGAGGAGAACCTCTCATCCTGGTTCAAGGCCGGAGTCTTCGCCGTAGGCATGGGCTCCAAACTTTTCCCCAAAGAAGTTGTAGCCGCCAAAGACTGGGCCTGGGTGACCGCCAAATGCAAGGAAGCACTGTCATACGCACATAAATAAGTCCGCCTTATGGAAAAGACCTGGAGATGGTTCGGCCCCAATGATCCTATCACCCTCGATATGCTCCGCCAGATCGGAGTGGAGGGAATAGTGACATCGCTCCATCATATCCCCAACGGGGAGATATGGAGCGGGGAGGAGGTGAACCGTATGAAAGACTATATCGAGAGCCACGGCCTGCGCTGGAGCGTGGTTGAAAGCCTTCCTGTGTCGGAGGAGATAAAGTATGCGGGACCGGGACGCGACAAACTCATCGAGAACTATAAGGTGAGCCTCGCCAACCTCGGGAAAGCCGGGGTGAAGACGATCTGCTACAACTTCATGCCGGTGCTCGACTGGGCACGCACGGAGCTTGATCACCCCAATCCCGACGGCACAACCAACCTCTACTTCAACCGTGCGGAATTCGCTTACTTCGACATCAATATCCTTAAGCGTGAGGGTGCGCGCGCCGACTATGACGAGGCGACTCTCCGCCGGATGGAGGAGGAGGTAGCTCCACGCATGGACAAAGAAGCCGAGAAACGTCTGGTAGACACCATCATCGTCAAGACACAGGGATTCGTCAACGGCAACATCTCGGAAAGCGACTTTGATCCCGTAGGTAAGTTCCGCGATCTTCTTAAACTTTACGAAGGTATCGACGCCGAGCAACTGAGGGCCAACATGGCCTACTTCCTGGAGGCCATCATGCCTGTGTGCGACGAATATGGCATCGACATGTGCGTTCATCCCGATGACCCGCCGCTCCAGATTCTGGGGCTGCCGCGCATAGTTACATGCGACGATGATATCCGCCGCTTTCTCGACGCTGTGCCTAATCCCCACAACGGACTCACCTTCTGCGCCGGTTCGCTATCTGCAGGCGCCCACAACGATGTCGTCGCGCTGGCCGAGAAATATGCCGACCGCACACACTTCGTCCACACCCGCATATGCGAGGTGCGTCCCGACGGCGACTTCAAGGAGGCGTCACATCTCGATCCGCGCCTGATAGAGGTGGTGCGCATATTCGAGAAGAAGCGTCCCGGAGTGCCTATGCGCGTAGACCACGCCCCGCTGATGCTCGGAGATGAGAAGATGGGCTACAACGCCGGATACTCCTTCCACGGACGCATGCTCGCGCTCGGGATGCTCTCCGGCATCATGGCTACGATCGACACTGAAAAGGATTGATTTCCCCGCGCCTGACTATTCCGGACGCGACACACTAATGAACCGCCTCAACCCTGCCGGCAGGGTTGAGGCGGTTCGGTAATAATGAAAGGGACTGCTCCGTAACCGATACGTGGCAGTCCCTCCTTTAAACAATCCTTTTATACCTTAGAAATTGTTGTGATTAAATTTATCTGCTGACATTATGAAGATTTAAATTTATTGCCTATCATCATGAAAAGTATCCTTTCACCTGCAGAAACCTCTTAATCACATCTAACATCATTTTTATTTCCTCCATACCTATCATTTGCGGATCGTGGTCCAGTTGCTGAGTATGTTGCTCATCTCAACGGGATCTATTCCTTTGTTTGTTGGAACCACAGGCTTTATCGTGCCGTCAGGATTAAAGTGCATGCGGTCGATGCACACCTCACGATGAGTGCCCGGGTTGTTGGAGATATAGTTGGGGTTGATACGGTGGTAGACGATATACCAGTCGTCGGTGCCGGGAATACGCAGCACGGAATTGTGGGCCGTGCCATAGATGGCGTTGGCCGGATCCTGCTGCAGTATGACAGGCTGCTCAGCGACTTCGACAGGGCCGAGAGGAGACTTCGATGTGCCGTAGGCCACATGATAGTTGGGAGAACCCGTGTCATCGACCGACCAGAGGAAGTAATACGTGCCGTTGCGATAGAACACGTAAGGGGCCTCGCGATAAGCGTAGTCCTTGAGTGTTCCCCCCTGCGGGGTAAGCACCTTTATCGTCGATTCATTGATAGATGTCATATCCGGATTGAGTTCGGCTCCGGCCATGTAGCCATTGCCCCAGTAGAGGAAGTATTTCCCGGATACAGGGTCGTGGAAGACATCGACGTCTATCTGCTGTCCCTTACCTACCGGCGATTTGTCGACGATTGGATGTCCAAGGTCTGTGAATGGACCTGTGGGATCGTCGGCCACAGCCACGCCGATAGCCTTGCGGTTGCTTCCGGGTTCATGGCCGCTGAAGTAGAAATAGTATTTGAAATTACCGTCCTTGTCCATCACTTCCTCTATGCAGGGAGCCCAGGCGTTGCCGGTGGCCCATTTCACATCGTCTGTGGCAAGGTCGAGTATCGTGGTCTCCTTGTCCCAATTTACAAGATCGGGAGAGGAATAGACATCGAAAGTATGACCACCCCAGCCACGGAATCCGTCGGTAGTGGGGTACAGATAGAAGCGACCTGTCTTCCGGCTGAAAAGTATCTCGGGATCTGCATGGAAACCGGGGATCACGGGATTGGAGCGTACCTCCGCGATGACATTGATGTTAACCTTCTCTTTACCGTTGCTGAGAGTATACTTCTGAGGGCCGGCGGTAAAGTCGCGGGGGCCGGAGGGTTCCACCGCCCAGCCCGGAGTGGCCGTGAGCCGCGGGTCAAAATTCTTCAGGTCGGTGCCGTAGCGTACGGGAAGGTTGAGATCCGTGCCTCCGTAGGTAGTCCAATCCTGATGCAGATTGGGGTTATAGCTTCCTGTCACGGCAGGCTTGTCGATGGGGAAAGCCTTAAGCAGACGCTTTGTCTCCTCCGGTTTCAACGGTATGATCGAACCGTGGCGCGGAGTGAATGCCCCTTTCGTCTCTGTCTGTGCGCGAAGCTTGAAATTCTCAAGGTCGGGAGTTGTACAGAATTGGTAGTAACCACTTGTGTAGCAGTCATACATAAGCACCCACTCATCGCTGTCGATAAGTCTGAACATTCCGCCTCCTTCGACAGCCACATCTGTCTGCTGCAGTGTGTCGGTAGGTTTGCTCCACTGACTGCCGGGCTCTTGTCCGGGTTCCTCGGTGAGACGGGTGGCCGTCACCTGACATATGCCGCCGGTGCCTTCGTTCTTATAGATCATATGGTAGAGGCCCGTGCGCTCGTCATAAGCGATATCGCCGTCGATCGTGGCTGATCCTCTGTCGTAGAAGAAGACAGGATCGGTCATGAGATCGGAGAAATCGTCGTTGGCGTAGCAATAATATATCTTGTCATATGGGGCTTTACCGTCGTCGGTAAGCATGGAGAAATATACGAGATAACGGCCTTTGGAGCCATCTTTGTTCACATAGTCGGGATCCCATATCACCTCCGGGGCCCAGACCCTCTTAACGTTTTTCCATTCGGGAAAACGGTCCGGGAAATGTACGGTGTGATGAGTCCAGTTGACAAGGTCATCGCTCTTGTAGAGCACGATGCCGCGGTTTGACGACCATCCCTCGGAGCATTTCATGTCGGTTGCCACCATATAGAACTTTCCGTCTACTCCACGTATCAGATGCGGATCGCGAATGCCTTTCTTGATGGCCACAGTGTCGGAAGCCATCACCCTTGTGCCGCCATTAAGCGGAGTATAGTTGAAACCGTCAGTGCCGATGGCATAATATAGGTTTTCATCAGCATTGCTGGGGAAGTAAGCGAAAAGATAGGAATCATATTCCTCGGGTTCCGCCACTTTCACATTGAATTTGCGCGAGGCCTTGGCCTTGTTTTTCACAGCCGTGGCAGTCAATGTCACTGTCTGGCCTCCGGGCACCTTCTTAAGTATTTTTCCGGCATTATTGACGACAGATGGGTCGCTTGATGTCCAGATGAGTATGGAACCATGTTCTGTCTTCGATGGAAGAATGAGGTCGGAACGCCGGTTTTCAGTGCCTCCGGGAATCATGATCTTGCTGAGATCGGTCTTTACTGCCTCCTTGTCGCTGATCTTACGCGGTCGGGCATAAGCTTCCGTCTGGGAGAGTGTGCATCCCAGCCCGGTTAAAATTCCTAAAATCAAATATGATCTGAAGTTCATGCTATGATTTGTTGGTTAATGAAATAATGACCCGCCGGAGATTAGCTGCAACGGCGGCACATGCGTTAAAGGAAGTCGATACTGCCACTTAATAACAACAGTATAAAACTATAACTGCAAAATTAGGCAATTTATTTTACCCACCATACTATTTATCGGTCATTTTTACCATTTTGATGTAATCATGCCCCTATATTGACAGAAATGACCACTTACAGCACTACGGATATATGAATGTTAGCCCTGGCAGGAAAATTTAAAGTTCATTTCAAACAGCTTCTATTAGACTTAAGAAAAAAGAGTATGGACGCCTCCCGGCGTCCATACTCTTAATGAAATCAAACTAAATGTTATTTGCCTGATTCAATGCTTCTATGGGATTGAAGCATGAAATAACCAACCAGTTTCACGACATCGCGGCGGCTCAACCGCCGCGATGTCGTGAATAACCATAAGCAATATTAATTGTTAAGTCAGAATCCGGCAGAACCCGTCTGCCCGATCCGTTCAGTCAGAATATAGTAGACGGTTCATTACCGTTTGCCATATCATTTACCCTGGAGACCGTCGGCGAAGCCGCCGTAGGCCGGCTTGCGGCTGTAGTTCAGATCCCAAAGGCCGATAGGACATCCTGCACGCCAGCCGGATCCCTCGGGGCTGTCAGTCTGGGCCCATGCGCAGATGCCATACTGCTGGGAAACAGGGATGATCTCGAAGTACTTCTCAACGATAAACTTGTAGAAGTTGCTCATTGCCATCTGCTGCTCGAAGGTTACATCCGCAGTCTTGACCTCCTGACCGTTTGCGTCTACAAGACCCATATCAAGCTCGGTGATACGCACGAGCTTGCCTGTGGAGGCCATAAGCTCAAACATCTTGACGATGTGGTCTTCCTTACTCTTCTGAGTCTCGGGCTTCATATAGCAGGAAACGTGCATCTGAGTGCCGATACCGTCGATCTTCGTCTCGCCGTCGCTCTCCCACTGCTCAATCCACTTGATAAGGCTCTTGAGCTTCTGGTTGTCGTCCCAGTCAGACTCGAGGTTGTAGTCGTTGATGAAGAGTTTCAGATCATCAGGGTTGCCACCGTTCTTAGCGAAATACTGACGGGCGAACTTGATAGGCACGCGCACATAGTTGTCGCCGAGATAATCCTGCCAGAAGAACTTGTTAGCCGGATTGTCGGTTGTGGCGGCATGCTGCAGACCATAACGGTCTCCTTCCATGCTGCCGGAAAGAGGCTCGTTGACCACATCCCAGGCTTTCACCTTGCCTTCGGTAGCCTCCATCATGCCTTTCACCCAACGCTCCATCTCAGCTGTAAGCACTTCCGCCTTCTCCTCAGGGGTCAGAGGAAGCGTATTGCCGGTTCTCTCGATTTCAAATACGAAATCATCGAAATAGTACTTATTGGCCTCTGTGAAATCATTGAGGTTCCATGCATATGACAGCATACCGTCAGAACCCACATTGGAAGCACCAAGTGTCAGCGTCTTGTCGAAAGTCTGCCAATCGGGCGTGAAATTGAGGTTCACACCACCGTCCCAGTGGATATACGAACCCGGTTTCGCATGGTTCTGAGAGGAAGCGGAAGCCGGTTTGTCGGCACGGTACTTGAAAGAGACATGCACCTTGTCGCCCTCTACAAGCGGAATATTGGAGACTACGAAGAACTGAGTGTCATAGTTGTTTGCAGGATTGTCGATCGACTGCACGACTATGCCGCGGCTGCCGTCATAACCCACACCGGCGGTGAACACAGGTTCATGATGACCACCTGTACCGGGTTCACAAACCCAGAAGCTTGCAGCACCGTCACCCTCCATATCGCCATTGGTGATAAGGGATTCCCAATAAGCGACGGCAGGAGCCTCCTCATGGATAATCTTCACATATTTTATCCAGACCGTACCTACGAAATCACCATGCTGGAACAGCACGAAATTATTGCCATCGACAGCAGCTGTGAAGTCAAGAGTCTTCTCCTCCCAGTCCGTACCGAAAGAGATGCCATTTCCAAACTCGGATCCGCCACCCCAGTCGCCGACTTTACCACGGATTTTACCCTCGCCGGTTCCTTTCACCATGACCTTGAGGGTATATTTATTGCCGGCAACCAAATTTACGCTTCCGATAATCTGATACTGGAGTTCCCAGAAATTAGCGGTCGGAGTGTCCTGGGTAAGCTCGAAACAGCCCTCGGCATTGATTGTCGGACCGGCACTGTTTCCAAACTGTCCCCAGCCCCAGTTGGCACCGGCAGAGAAATCAGCCACAGCGTCCTCGACCTCAATTCGCTCGTTGGGGTCGATCTCTATTGTCTTGTCGGCGATGAGGGAGTTGAGCCATTTCACATTCTGCTGCTCATGCCAGCAGAGAGTGTGTCCGTAGACCTGGAGGCCGGCATCCGTAGCGGCACCAACGAAGTCGCGGACAGTACCGAAATTCATTGTTCCGTCATCAGCCACGACTGAGGCATACTTCATGGCGTTGCCTGTCGTCACCTGGTCGAAGTTCGAGTTGGTGAGAAGGAATACGCCCGTGCCCTTGAGATACTCCTCGGCGTTCACCCCGGTTCCGAGAAGGAATCCGGGATGAGCCGCACGGTCTATGTAAGTTTTCAGTGGCTGATATTCGTTGAGATATTCATACTCGGCCTGGGTTGCGGGCTTCTCCACGACATAGTTGGCGGTGTCGAAATACTCGGCACATCCAGCCATCACCGGGACCAGAGCCAAAGCCCATGCCATATTAATATACTGTTTCATATACGCAATCAGTTGGAATAGGTTGGATTGAAATTAAACTCCGGAGCCACCTCGCGCGAACGGATCACAAGAGTGTCCAGTGTCGTGAACTGGCGGGGACCGAAGTCCACCTTATAGTCGAGATAGATGGCGTCGTGATCGGCGTTGTTGTAGCTGTTCTTATCGCCGAGTTTCACGAATTTGCCTGTGCCGGAGGCCGTCATACCCTCGGTCTTGGTGCTCACGGTTATATCATCGCCGTTGAAAGTGAGGAGAAGGTCACATTTGAGTGTCTTCACCGACTCGCCGTCAGGCACGATCGTAGAGAGGGGGAAGATAACCTCCTGCATCGATTTGGTGTTGAGATAGACCACCTCATCCTTCTCCACATACTGCGCGTGGCGGATATCCGTATAGGCACCGTTCTGGGCGTCGTTGATCTTGTCGACACCGCGGCGCAGATAGCTGCCATGCCAGGGATTGATATATTTCACACAGTAGAGCACATAATCCTGAGGAAGCACGCTCCATGCGGAAGCGTCGCATTTCGCGGGATTGGTACCTTCCACGGCAGGTGTGCCGGAGAGGATACGGTCCGCGCCGATCGCGTTGACCATGCGCACAGGGATCACGTAGGTGTTCTTCACAGCGTCGGGGTCAGCGAAGAAAGCGTCGGTAAGAGTCACGTCCGTGCCGAAGAGATAGTCGGCTTTCTTAGTGAACACGGTCGACTCCATCGAATAATAATTGTCGGGCATGACCTTCACCGGAGTTCCGTCGCTGAATGTGAGATTCTCTACCAGCGAGGGATCGACCACCACGTCTATCTTCAGGTTTTTCGACTTATAGGCACCACCCTGAGTGGCAAGAATCTGGAACTTGTGCTGCAGATTGAGTGAATTGTCACCGTCGGGATAGTCACCGAGTATCACGCAAGTTGCGGGATACTGGTAGGCGAAGTAAGCCGTCACACCATCCTCATGGTCGGGGAAGTCGTTGCTGCCGTTCTTGCAGGATACGGCGGAGAGAGCAAGCACCACGCCCAAGGCCGGGATCAGGTTGTTCTTAATATATTTCATGATTGTAGACTTTTGAAAAATGATAATTACCATCCGGCATTCTGCTGGAGATTGCTGAATTTCAGTACGTCGTTATACGGAAGCGGCCCGTAGATCATATAGTCGCTGTAGCGGCGCGGCTCCACGTCAAGATAGTTGAAGGAGGTGCCATTGATAGAAACGCCTTTTGCGGTCTGATTGAGATCAGCCTTCCAGCGGCGGAGATCCCAGAAACGCTTGTTCTCGAAGCAGAGTTCAAGACGGCGCTCGTTGCGGATAAGCTCACGCATGGCATCCTTGCTGGCTGCGGCGGCATCAAGATAGGGATCCTCGCCATCCACGCCAAGACCGGCGCGCTGACGGATAGCCTTGATCACGTCGTAGGCTGAATAAGCGAACTGACCTCCGGACATCGGGCCCCAGGCCTCGTTGGCAGCCTCGGCATAGTCGAGGAAGATCTCCGTGAAGCGGATGCGTGCGGTGTAATGAGGCTTCTTCACCTCGTTGGTGGTGTTGGGGTTCACATCGTCGCGCAGGAGTTTGTGAAGATAGTAACCTGTGCGGGTTGAGTAGCCTGCCTCCTTATTGATACCGTCGTTGTTGGGAGAATCGGCGCCCGTTGAGATCTCGGAGTTGTTGACACCGAGCTTGCTGCCGTCGGTCACGATATAAGCGGCAAGACGGGGGTCACGTCCGGCATAGGGATTGGCGGGATCATAGCCCGAACGCTCGTCGGTGATGGGATAGCCGTTGGCCATCGGGAAAGCATCCACAAGGTTCTGGGTAGGGTTCACGCGCCCTTTGCCATAGATCGACGGCGGGAAGTTGTCGCCTTCGATTGTCGAATTGTCTTCGGCACCGCTGCGCCAGATGATTTCAGCATGGTTGACAGAGGCTGTCACGCTATTGCCGATCTCACCGCCGGTGTACCAGAGATGACCGTTCTTGGCAAGACCTGCGGCACCGCCGACGCGGTTGAGCACTGTCCCGGCCCTTCTTGCAGCCTCCTCCCAGGAGACACCCGACTGGTCGCTGAATGCGGGGCTCGCGGCCAGGATGGCAGTCTGGGCGGCAATAGCCTCGGCTATGCGGCCGGAGAAGCGGAGATGGGTCGTGGCGCCGTTCACACGGTTGTAGACGGCGGCATTGACACCCTTGGAGGCATATTTCGCAGGCACCTCGTTGTCGGCCACATCCTTGTAGTCGACAGGAAGAAGCGCGCTGGCGGCATCAAGGTCTTCGAAAATCTGCTTTACGCACTCAGCGAAAGTGTTACGCGGCAGATTGAGCTCAGAATCCGCGCTGAAGGGAGTCAGCCAGATGGGCACACCCATGAGGGTGCCGTCGGCGGTCTTTCCACCGTAGTTCTGAAGCAGATAGTAAAGATTGAGGGCACGCAGACCATAAGCCTCGCCACGGAGGCGGTCGCGGAACATCTCGTTGATTACCTCATCGGCCGCGAAAGTGATCTCGTCGATGCGCGAGAGGACAATGTTGCAATACTGGATGGAGGCGTTACGGTCGCGCCAGTTGTTGACCGAGAGACCTGTCTGCGAAGTCCAGGCGCCGCCTGCCATTATGAGCCACTCGTTGTTGATGTCGTTGGAGACAGCATCGTCGGTGGCCACATCGTTCTCGGGAGTGCTCGGATAAGGCATCAGGATGTAGGCGCTGCCGAGAATGGCGTCAGCGTAGTTAGGCTCGTTGGCCATGTTGTTCTCATCCTTGATGTTCTCGATGGCGGGCTCGAAAAGGTCGTCGCATGAGGTCAGACCCAGCACTATCGAGGCGACAGCTATATATTTTGCTAAATTTTTCATTTTGCAGGGATTAGAAAGTTACTTTTGCGCCGATGTTGTAGAAACGCGACTGCGGGGCACTTCCAACGTTCCTTTCCAGGATCTTGCGGTTCTTGCCGAACGTCACGAGGTCGTCGGCGCTCACATAGATCTGAAGATCCTTCACGATCGGGCCGTGGATGATCGATTTCGGGAAATCATAGGTCAGCTGGATCTTGTCGATATCGAAACGGTCGGTGCTGTAGAGCCAGAAATCGGAAGCCACATAGTTGTTCGCGCCATTGGTGGTTGTAAGGCGTGGCATCGTTGCCGTGGAAGCGGTAGCCGGAGTCCAGCGGTCGCGTGCGGCTGCGGTGTATTTCGCATCGCCGGCCATCCTGTAGTAGCTGTTGTCATTGAGCATGCCGTGGCCGCCGAATGATCCGAGACCGTGCACGAAGAGAGTGAATCCCTTCCAGGATGCGGAGAGGTTGACGCCCATGAAGAAGGGGCTTCCATACCATCCACCCTTTGCGAGGAACACCTGGTCGTTGGTGTCGACCTTGCCGTCGCCGTTGATATCGGCATACTTGAGGTCGCCGGCCTTGAGGTTAGAGCTTCCGAGAGCGGCCTGGTTGGCTGCGGCAGCCTCCTCGTCCGTCTTGAAGAAGCCGAGGCAGCGGTAGCCCCAGATACCGTCGACAGCCTTACCCTCGCGATACTGGTAATCATTGCCCCATACCTCGTCGCGCTTGGTAGCCTTGGTGTCGTAGTATGTACCGGTGACACCGGCCTTGAACTGAACCTCTCCGAAGTCCTGCTTGTAGTTCACACCGAAATCGAAACCTGTGCGGCGGTTGTCGTTGAGGTTCAGATAAGGAACGAACGAAGCCTCGGGATAGTATGTCGAGAAGTAGCTCGGGAATTTCGAAGATGCATTACTGAGAAGGCCCTCGGTCTTATATGTGAAGAACATCGCGTTGAAGTCGATCGAACGGTCGAAGAGCTCTCCGCGCAGACCGGCGGTGAATTCCTTACGCTTCACGAATGTCAGGCCCGTGTTCTCGCCACGCTTGGGATAAGCTGCGGCGGTGCCTCCGATAGCCCAGCTGTACCAGCCTCCGTTGGTGTAGTTGGCGCTGTACATGTAGTAGTCGGAGATATCGATGTCCTGGTGCAGGATGCTTCCCGAAACGGAGAGCATAAGCTCATTTACGAAATCATTATCCTTGAGGAACTCCTCACCGGTGAGACGCCATCCGAGGGTAGCGGAGGGAGACCATGCCTGACGGTGGCCGGGAGCGAGACGGGAACTGTGGACACCGGCTACGGCGAGATCGGCGTAGTAGCGGCGGTCATAGTTATAGTCGAGCTCAAAACCGATATTGGCGCTGCTCAGACGGTGATAATCACCTGAGTTTGTGCGCTGCCATCCTGCGGCGATAGCCATCGCGTGGAGGTTGTGGACATCGGCGAAAGTACGCTGGTAGTCAAACTGACCCGACCAGTAGATGGTCTGACGGCTCTTGGAGCCGGAGATGTTCTGCACTCCGGAGTGCTCGTCCTTACCCTCAGTGGTGACGTCGGTGATCTCATCGAAGCCGTTGAAGTCAGACCATACGGGGATGAAAGTCATGTAGGAGTTGGTGTAGCTCGTGTCGTAAGACGTAGCATAGTCAACGGCGAACTTCGTGGTGAAGCTCAGACCCTTCGTCAGCATGGCGAGGTCGAGGTTCACGCCAGTGTCAAACTGGAACTGGCGGCTGGTGAACTTGTTGTATCCCTTTGCCAGATAGTCGGCGAAGATATTGGTCTTGTCGATCTGCGAGCCGGCGAGGAAGCAACCGTTGAAAATGTTGCTGGTAGAGCCGATCAGACCGAGTGCGGATGAGGCACCGGTGTTGACCATATCGATAGGGATCAGCGGGTTGATACGGTTGGGGCGGAAAGTCGATGCCGCCTCCCAATAGTCACCGTGCGCCGAGCGTGCTCCGTAGAATGTAGCCGACGTGTTGACATAGGCGCTTACCCAGTCGGTGATATCGACGTCGATATTGCCGCGAACGCTGAAACGGTCGGTGAAGTTCTTGCTTGCCTCTCCGAATTTCAGGTAGTCGCCCTGACGGTAATAGTTGACGTTGGTGTAGAACCGGGCCCTCTCGTTTCCTCCGGAGATCTCCAGAGTGGCATCGGTGCGGTTGTATGCCTTCTTGACATAATCACGTGAATACATGTCGAGATTGGGATACAGATAAGGATTCGTGCCTGCGGCAGTATTGTAGATCTGCTCGGGAGTATAGGAGGGAGCGAGACCGTCGTTGGCACGGGCCTCATTGTAGAGAGTCATGTATTCGGCCGAGCCGAGATATTCGGGGAAAGATTTGGCCACATGCCAGCCAGTGTTGGCGCGGACGTCGATCGAGAGGGGGGCGTTCTTTCCACGCTTCGTGGTGACATAGATCACACCCTTTGCCGCGCGTGCGCCGTAGAGCACTGTCGCGGAGGCTCCCTTCATGAAGGTGATAGACTTCACCTCCGTGGAGCTGACGTTGTTGAGGTCGCGTGCCACACCGTCGATGAGCACGAGAAAACCGGAGTTATCGGCGTCCTGACCCCAGAGGGAGTTTCCGTTGAAACCGGATACATAGCCCGAGATGGTGCCGTTGTTGAGGTCATTGATGTAGTTCACCTTCATGAGCTCCTCAATATCGAGCACTTCGGCTCCGCCGAGCATATCCTCCTTGTCGATCGTGCGGAAAGCAAGCTGCACCTGATCGTCCAGGTTCAGGCTGTCGGCCGGTTCGCCGGCGGCAGCCGCGGTCTGCGGCGCGAAGAGCGCGGCCACGGCAGCCATCGGAAGAATATTCAGATATTTTGATGTCATAATGTTTCTCGTAAGGTTAGATTAATTACCATCCGGGATTCTGTTCGAAGCCCTCATATATATAGGTGTCGTCGCGAAGGAACGGGAACCAGTAGTGCTTCGTGTCAAAATTACGGGTAAGGATCACCTCCTCGCGGAACTCAGCCACCTCGGCCTCCGCGGGATCATTTTCGGCGAAGAATTTCTCATCGGCACCGGATACACGGATGAACTCCTGCGAGGTCTTCACGGTGTACTCAGGCTCTGTGAGGAGCAGCCAGCGCTGGAGGTCGTTGAAGCGGAAGCCTTCGAAGGCCAGCTCCACGGCACGCTCACGGCGAACCTCGTCCATGAAATCATTGCCGGTGAATTTCTCAGCCACATGTCCGGCACCTACACGGTCGCGGAGCACATTGATGGCATCACGTGCCGAGAGAGAGCACTTGGCAGACTTCCCTGTCGGGCCACCGATCACGGCACATGCCTCGGCATACATCAGATAGACGTCGGCAAGACGCATATAGGGTATGTAGGAGTGCGGGTTGGGACCGTAGCCGTCGGAAGAGCCCTCGTCATATTTCTGGCAGGTGTGAGGTATGAGTTTCTGATAGAAATAACCGGAACGGCTGGCATTGGTGATGGCTCGCATGGAACCGCCTGTGGCGAGACCGGCATACTTCATTGCCTTGTCGGCAGCGTCAGGCTCAGCATTGATATATTTCACACCGTCAAACACGATATCGTGATAGAAACGGGGGTCACGATCCTTGAAGGGGTGCTTCGGATCCCATCCTGACTCCGGGTCATCGAGGGGAAGACCGTTGGCCATACCGTAATTCTTCACGTAGTTGGCAGTCGGCTGATGGATGTGGTTGTCCTGCGCGCAAAGCTGGTTGGGGCCGAACGTACGGGAGAAGTTGTAGCGGGTGAACGACCATCCTGCGGAGGGACCGCGGAGAAGAGCCTCCTTGCCACCGGGCTGCAGCCAGCCGCGGCCTGCCGTGAAGAAGAGCTCGCTGTAGCTTGTCTCCACACCGGCCGATTTCTTATGGTCGTAGACATTCTCATAGTCAAACTTGGCCAGTTCATACTGAGTGCTTCCGGCCTCCACGAGAGAGATGATCTCTCCGAACGCATCTGCTGCGAGACGCGCGTATTCGGCATCATAATTATAGGTCTGCGTGCCGCCTGTCTGTGCGCCATGAACCATCAGGGGGCTTGCGGCCCAGAGATAGTTCTTGCCGAGATAAGCGAGAGCGGTGATCTTGTTGATGCGAAGCTCATTCTTGCCGAGAGTCTTCTTGCCGGCCGTAGTGTTATCCCAGTTGACGGGGAGAAGTTCGGCAGCTTTCTTGAAGTCGGCGGCAGCCTTGTCGGCAGTCTCGCGGTAGCTCAGGCGCTCGAGACGGGGAGACTCTGAGGCGGCGAATGTATGATCGACATACGGGAGACCGCCCAGGAACTGCATCATCTCGAAGTGATACCAGGCGCGGAAGAAATAGAGCTGACCGAGAATCAGGTTCTTCTCTTCAGATGTGCCTGTGAAATAATTGTCGATCTCCTCGATACCTTTGTTGGCCTTGGCGATGCAATACCAGGCATGTCCGGCCAGACGATGGTTGAACGAGCTGTTGGAGGTCGGGTCGAGACCGTCTTTCTTGGCAGCGAACCAGAACTGATTATTGTTCTGCCATGCATAGTAGTTGCCCAGGTCGATCTGGGTCTGGATGAGACGGTCGGTCTCAGCCTGGGGATTCATGACCTCGTCGTCGCCGAGATTCCATGAAGTCGTCCAGAATGCTTTGGCCTTGTCGGGGATACAGTTGTAGATCTCCTCCACGTAGCCCTGCATATTCGTGAAATTCTTGAACGGAGTGTCGACCGACACATCGGATGCGGGCTCCTTGTCGAGATAGTCTTCGCAAGAAGAGAATCCCGCCATGAGTGTCAGTCCGAAGGAAAGGGCGGCAGCCGCCTTAAATATTTTGTTCATGATTGGAGTAGTTCGAGATTAAAGATTGAACTTGATACCGAGGTTGAAACGGCGCATCGTAGGATAAGCGCCGGAGCCGGAACCTCCGGAGAAGTTAGACTCGCGGTCGTCGGGCATCCTCGACCAGAGCCACAGGTTGTTGCCGTTGAGGTAGATCTTGAGGTTGGAGAGGCCAAGCTTCTTGATCCAACCGCTGTTCCATGTGTAGGCGATCTCGGCGTTCTTCAGACGGATGTAGGAGCCGTCGTAGAGATACTGGGTGCCGTTGCTGTAAGAACTTACCTGCGAATACCAGCGGGGAAGGAGCATATCGCCGTCGCAGTCATATCCGTTCCACCAGTCACCGAGACGGTATACGTTGTCAGTGTTGTGCGAGAATGACACGAGGCTGACATCGCGGGTCACGTTGGTCACACCATAGAACTGCACGAAAGCGCTGAAACCTTTCCACTCGAATCCGAGGGTGGCATTGTATGTGTTCTGGGGAGTGCCGGAATATCCGTAGGGTGCGGAGTCCTCGACATCGACCTTACCGTCGCCGTTGAAGTCGACGATATAGTAGTCGCCGGGAAGACGTCCCTCATTGTTGACATCATGCATCGGCGAGCCATAGAGCTGGTCGAGAGAGTTCAGGAAGCCACCGTTGATGTGGGAATGAGTCTGACCGATGGCATAGCCTGCTTGCTTCTGATATGCGGGCTTCAGATCGGGATCGTCACGGAATGTGATCTTATTGGCGGCGTGGGTCATATTGAGGTTGGCCCATATGCGCATGTCAGGATTGATGTTCTTGCTGAAACGGAGTTCGAGCTCATAACCCGACACCTCAGCCTTACCGAGGTTGGCGGTCGGCGGTGTCTGTCCGAAATAGGAGGGCATCGAACGGTCGTTGCCGTTGATGAGAATGTCGTTACGTTTGTCCTTGAAGATCTCGACCGTACCGGAGAACATGCTGTTGAGGAATGAGAAGTCGATACCGAGGTTCATCTTCTTCACTTTCTCCCAGTGAGCGTCGGGGTTGCCGAGAGCGCTCTGCCGATAGTAGGAATAGATACTTCCGTCGTCATACTTGCCAGGAGTGCCTGTGCCGCCGTAGCCGGTCTCGACCATCTTCGTGTTGCCACCATATGCCCACTGATCCATATAGAGGAAGCGCGCGCCGGTGTCGTCGCCGATCTCACCGTAAGATGCACGTATCTTGAGTTCCTGCCACCAGTTGTCAAGACCGAGGGCATGCCAGAATTTCTCCTGAGAAGGACGCCATCCGATAGCACCCGAATTGAAGAAACCGAAACGGAAACCCTTACCGAATTTCTCAGATCCGTTGTAGGCGCCGTTATACTCGAAGAAGTAACGGTCGTCGAAGTTGTAGGTTGTACGGAACACCCAGTCCTCACGATGGATAGGAATCATGTTGCCGGTAGCCATCTCCTGACGTGTCCATACGCCTGTGACACCTACATTGTGCTTGTCGGCGAACACGCGGTTCCAGTTGAGCTGCACCTGATAGTTGAGGTTGCGGATAGTGTTCCAGTCCTGAACGCTACCACCCTGCACGCCCCATGCGGAGCCGGGATAATAGTCGAACATGGTGGTCTTGTCGAAAGATGTCTCCGTCTGTGCCACGCCTGTCTCGGGGTCGATCCATTTGTGCTGCGGAGAGTGATAGAGGTCGTTCACGCCACGTCCGGACTCGATAAAGCGGTTGTCCCAAGAGATCATTGCCTGAGCGTTGAGGCCCTCGGTGATGAATCCCAGATCCTGGTTGAGGACGAAGTCAGTGTTGATACGAGTGTTGGTGGTCTTGAAAGCGCCACCCATGGCGAGCTGCTCGGCCGAGTTGACAACCTGCGATTTGAACGCGGGATAGTAGCCGAACGAACCATCAGAATAAATAGGACGGAACACGTCGGGGGCGATGTTGTAGACACCGGCCCAAACCTGCTGGTTGTTCCAGTTGCCCTGGTCGAACGACTGACCGTCGCTTGGCCATGTGCTTCGCTTCTGTCCCGTAGATCCGGCGAGGTTCACCTTGAAAGTGGTTGTCGGGGTAAGGGAGAAGTCGAGATTGGAGCGGGCGTTGATACGGTTATAGCCGAAGCCTGTGTCATATCCGCGTCCGTTGCTGATATTGCGGAAGAGGTCGCCCTCATGCACGAAATCCACGACTGCGAAATAGCGTACGAACTTCGTACCGCCGCTTACAGACACATTGCCATTATAAGACATGGCATGGTTCTTGAACAGGTAGTCCTGCCAGTCCACATTAGGATAACGCTCGTATTCCTCGAGATTCGCAGGATGGCGGTATTTATAAGCCACAGCCTCGGGAGTCATGTAGCTCCATGATGCCGGACGGATGGGGAGCTCGTGGAGCACAGCGAGGTTACGCATCATAAGTGCGTCGTAAGAGTCAGCCTTGTCAGGGAGCTTCGACACCGTCTTCATTGTAGCGGTGAAGCCCACATCGATCTTGGCACGTCCTTCCTGACCGCGTTTGGTGGTGATGAGCACGACACCGTTGGCACCCTTCACACCATATACTGCGGTTGCGGATGCGTCCTTAAGCACGGAGATTGATTTCACGGAGCTTACGTCGACACTGTTCATGTCGCGCTCGATACCGTCGACGAGCACCAGAGGATCGGAATTGTTCCAGGAGCTGGCACCACGGATGGTGATCTTGGCACTCTCGTCGCCGGGCATACCGGACGACTGCACGGTGATCACACCGGGAAGGTTACCGGTCAGGGCGGCGCTGATATCGTGGATACCGGCGGCACGCTCGAGCACCTCACCTGTGGTCTGCGTGATGGCGCCCACCACGGAGGCTTTCTTCTGCTGGCCGTAGCCCACGACCACGAGCTCCTCAAGCTGCTCGGTGTCAGACTTCATGGTCACATTGATAACACTGCGGCCATTGATGGGCTCCTCGACAGGCTTCATGCCGATGTAGGAGAACACCAGGATTGCCGACTTGCTGTCAGGAACGTCAATGGAATACTGTCCATCAATATCCGTGACAGTGCCTTTGGCAGGCTGTCCTTTCACAGCGACCGTCACTCCTATGAGTGCCTCGCCTGTGTCGTCGATGACCGTTCCCTTGACTGTCTTAGCATACGATGCCATGGCACCGAAGCAGACGAAAATCAAGAGAAGCAGAATGCATCGGAATTGATTGTTAACATTCGTCATTTCGTTAGTTTGAGTAAATTATTGATTTAAATTCAGGTTAATGTGTAAGGCTCCTTGAGCCCGCGACAGAATGGTTTAGCAAAGGTTAATTCTCTTTTTCCGTTGTCTGTTAGATTTAAGTGGTTTTATAAGGTTGTTTTTTCTATTTTTTCAAGTGCAAATTTATAAAGAGGAATCACAACAGGGGAGAAATCGGGTTACATTTGCCTACTCCCTTGTAACACAATTTAACAATCGCGTCTCATATCCGTACATATTCGTAATATTCATATTGAAAATCAGCGATTTGACTATAATAGCAATATGTCGGAATTATCAAGGAAGTAGACAAAAATATCCCTTTATTGTTTGAATTCCCACCAATCAAGATTGAAAAGACGGGGTCCTTTTCTTCCGGAGAAGAGGAGATACAGATCATGGACACCCGACACCTTCTGAGACAGACGCGTTGAGAAAGTCTGCCATTCCTCCCAGCCTCCGGTACCCTTTACGGGAAGAGTAGCGACTACCGGGCCTTCCACACTGTCGAGCCTCACCTCGATCACACCCCCACGCAATGCGCTTGCCGCAGATGCCTTGAATTCAGCGGCGCCTCCTTTTCCGAAGTCGACATTGCGGAGTTTTATCCAATCGCCATTGTGAATGCCGGACAGATATACGCCGGTCTTAGCGTTCTGCTCTGTGATGACACCTTTCGAATAAGCCATGGTCTCAGCCTCGACACGCTTGAACGGATCAAGAGTCGCCACGGGTGAAACTCCCTCCTCAGTCATGTTGATGGTCGGGAATGTGCCGTCGGGGTTATATCTGAATTCCTCAAGGGCCACGCTTCTGCCGAACCCTCCACCACCCGGAAGCTTTCCGGTGTGGTAAGCGAAATACGACTTACCCTTGAAATCGGCCACACCACAATGGTTGGTGAAGGAACCGGTATCCTGAAGGGGCATTATAGGACCCATATATTTCCACGGACCTTCGGGGCTGTCGGCCATGGAATATGCGATATGCTCGGGAATACCACCTGCCGCGTAAAGAAGATAATACTTCTTTCCGCGCTTCATGATCCACGGCCCTTCGGTATAGCAATCCTTATAGTCACCGTCCGGTCCTATCTTCGCGTCCTTCTTACGCTCCTTCAAGCCCGGAGCACCGAAACCTTCGGCAGTCTGCACCACAGTCTTTACATCTCCGTCGATAGAGATCATATCCCGGTTGAGCTTAGCGTATCTGATCACAGGATTGCCCCAGAAGATCCACGCCTGTCCGTCATCGTCGATAAATACCGTCGGATCGATGTTGTCCCATGATCCATCATCGAAAAGAGGTTTGCCAAGAGCATCCTTGAAAGGGCCAGTGGGGGAATCTCCGACAGCCACACCAATAGCCATGCCTCCCGAGAGGGAAGAATGGAGAGGAACATAGAAGTAATACTTACCGTCGCGAGCCACACACTGCGGGGCCCACGCACGGTCATCACCCCATGAGAAATCCTCTATTGCAAGCGGTGAACCGTGGTCGGTCCAGTTCACCATATCCTTCGAGGAATATACGCGCCACTCCTGCATCCAGAAAAAATCGGCGCCATTCTCATCGTGGCCGGTATAGATATAAAAGGTGTCGCCGTCGACCATGGGAGCCGGGTCGGTAGTGAAGCATGTCTGCACAATTGGATTCTGCGCAGACACGGCGGCCGCCGTGAGCAACACCGATGAAAGAATTTTCAAACGCATAGTATATCGTGTTAACGTAACCCAAAATAATACTGACTACGGGAGTCGGCCCTCACGCGGCGCAGACATCCGTCCGCGCCGCGCCATGCCGGGTATCATCGCGATGATAATGGATTCTCCCGAGTCAACCTAATCAACCTAATAAAACAATCGTATTACCTTACATTTATATTTAATGCATAATTCATAATGCTTAATGCATAATTGCTATCAATCAACACATTGCATATATGACATTATGTATTTGACCGAAATAGCTACTTATATTAAACCGTGGCTTGGGAGACGCCTCATTTTGCCGCGGCAGCGAGAGCCTCGCCGGTCTTCGCCTTTACCGCGAACGGCCCGACTGTGGTGCCGGTAAATCCGCCGGCCACAGCCGTGGAAGTATGACGGGCGTCGACGTTCTCTGCGATGGCCGACCATGAGGCGCCCCTGTCGAGGGAATAATGGAAAGCGTAGGTCTTGCCATCGGAGATGACTTTAAGATCAATGGCATCGCTGCCGGAAGATATGGGATTCCTGGCCACCTCGGAGTCATCGACCTTACGGAGCACGACAAACTGATTGCCATCTTCTGCCGTGCGTGCAAGCTGATATTGATGAGTCTCGTCTTTCATCACCACAAGTCCGGCATACTGACGGTCGGAGGGGGCGAAGACCATATGGGTGGAGCACTCATACTTGTGGTGCTGCACGCGGCGCCCGAGGAACGAGGCAACATCTTTCTCGGTAGGTTCTATCTCGGAGCATTTCAGAGAGAGATGCCCCTCGGGCGACGACAGGGAATAGAGATCGGAGATATCACCACGCAGCGACATCCACTCTCCGTCGAGCGAGGGAGAGGTGAAATTGTCAGTCCACTCGAAATTGCCGAAAGTGACGGAATCGTTTCTCACGACTCCGGGACGTTTCACAATCATGGGGATAGTCTCTCCATGACGAGTGATGACAGGCCATTTGTCGTCAGTCCAGGTGACGGGGAGCATGAACGTCTCACGGCCAAGATTCTCAAAGCCATCGGCAACAGGGCGGCATGCGAGGAACACAGCCCACCAGTCTCCCTCCTTTGTCTGTACGAGATCGGCATGGCCCGCACAGGTGATAGGCATCTCGCGGTCTTTGGCAAGGTCACGCTGAGTGAGTATCGGGTTACCCTGCCAGGGAGTGTAGGGCCCCATCGGCGATTTACCCTTATATATGACTTCACTGTGCCAGTCGCCCGTGCCACCCTCTGCGGTCATAAGATAATAGGTGCCGTCGATATTATATATATGAGGGCCTTCGCACCAGATGGGCTTGTCTTCAGGACGCCATCCTTTGTTGACCACGATCTTGCGTTCGCCGACGCACTTGTCGGTCTTGGTGTCGAATTCGACAACGCGCACCGTACGGTGACCCGGGTATTCAGGTTTATAGTCGGGAGCGTCATCGTTGTTGACGATATATGCGCGGCCATCATTATCGAAGAAGAACGATGGGTCGATGCCCTGCACTTCGGGGAGATAGATGGGATCGCTCCACTCGCCGAACGGATCCTTTGTCTTCACGAAGAAGTTACCCGCCCCTACGTTGGTGGTGATCATATAATATGTCTCGTTGGCAGGATTGTATTTGAGGTCGGGAGCGAAGATACCGCCGCTCACATGCTGATGGCGGAAGTTCTTCATCTGCGACTCGCGTGTGAGAATGTGTCCCACCTTCTTCCAGTTGACAAGGTCGGTGCTATGGAAAAGGGGCACTCCCGGCACATAGGTGAATGTGGAGGTGGCGAGGAAATAGTCGCCCTTTCCGTTCGTACATATCGTAGGGTCGGAATACCAGCCGGGAAGTATCGGATTGTAGAACGACTCCTGATCAGGGAGAGGATTGGCGGCATAGAAATCATCGTTGCCTTTATAAGTGAACGACTCAAATACCGCAGCATCCTTCTGAGGGGGTACTTCCGCGACTTTAGCGGCGCCGCATCCCGAAAGGCCGAGAGCCACACCACATAATGTCATGGAAAAGATTGAAAGGTGTTTCATTGTCATGTCAGTTAATGAGTGAATTTCTCCGCAAAGCTACAGACTTTCCGCATCTATCCAAAAAGATGGCGTAACATTTACTTCACCCGATGTTGCACATTCCGGCACAAGGTCTCATATCGTTGCTCATATGTCTCACCATAACTAATAATCAACTATTTACGCAAAGAGATAATATCATCTTGAATATTGACTTTGGTGAAGCCGATGAGGGATTTCGATGTCTGGGGGAAGGCCCTTCTTCCTGTTTCCGCCGGAGGATGGTTGTTATAGTTCATATACAAAGTAAGCGCGCATTTCCGAATGCTTGAAAATGCGCGCTTACTTTATGCGTGAACTATAACCGTAGATTTTATTGTTTGACGGCGGACTCTGAGAAATAACGGTCGCGGAGAGGTTTGGTGATTTTATCACCGGTCAAAGAGAGAGGTTTGCTCAGACGTATATCCGCGCTTGATGCTCCGATCTTTATGACGAAATCACCGGGAGCGATGTTCCATTGTCTCTGCCCGTCGTTGGAATAATAGCCAAACTGGTCGGGATAAAGACGAGTCATGACCGTCTTAGTCTCACCGGGCTCAAGAGATATCCTGGCGAACCCCTGAAGCTGGATGGGACGGTAAAGATCGGATTCCGACCTTGGCGACAGATAGATCTGCGCAACCTCATCGGCTTTCATAGAGCCGGTATTTGTCACCTTGAATGATATATCGACATAATCATCGGAGACTGAGGCAGTGGCAGGCACCTGAAGATCTTTGTATGCAAACGTAGAATAGCTGAGGCCATGGCCGAATTCCCAGGCAACACGTGGATCTGCCGTGTCGGAATAATTATAGCATATGGGCTCATATATCTCTTCGGCAGGATAACTTACGGAGAGTTTGCCGGAAGGGGAGACATTGCCGAAGAGGATATCAGCCACCGCGTTGCCCCCCTCTTCGCCGGGATACCAAGCCTGGATCACGGCCGCACACTTCTCGGCAAGTCCTGCTATGACCTGGGCGCGGCCGCCGAACAAGACAAGCACGACAGGTTTACCCGTAGCGATAAGCCGTTCCACATACTCCTGCTGACGCCCCGGCAGCCGGAGCCCCTGACGGTCGCGGTTCTCACCGCACAGCATCACGTTCTCTCCCATGGCGGCCACAATCACATCGGCATCCGCGGCCATCGCGAGAGCCTCGACGGCATCAGCTTTCTCACCGGAGTCGACCTTGCGGTTGAGCACACGGTATTCCCAGGCACGGGCATCACCCGTGGCATTATATTTCGTCTCCACAGTGTCAGTCCAGTCACATCCGCGCGAATAGGAAACTGAGATATCCTCAGGGCGGCGCGACTCCATACCTTCGCGCAGAGTGACTATATGGGGATTGTCGAGACTATCAGTGATCATCTTCCAGAAATAGGCCATCGAAGGGAATGTGTAGTCGCCACACATCGCCCACATGCTGTTGGCATTAGGCCCGGTAAGGAATATCCTCTTTTTATCCTTCAGAGGGAGGATGCCGTTGTTTTCAAGTAGCACGACCGATTGCGAGGCAATGTCGTAGGCAGTCTGGCGCTCGGCAGGAGTATCCATTACGATTTTCTCCTGACTATAAAGATATCCGTCCTTATCGAAGAGTCCGCTACGGAATTTATGGAGAAGGACAGCCTTCACGGCTCTCTCAAAATCAGGTAATGCCACCAGTCCGCTATCGATGGCTTCCTGCATATGCGCGTAGTTGGCACCATAAGGGAAATCGACGTCGTTGCCACCCTCAATGGCCGCAGCGGCCTTCTTAGCGGGGGTGTCGAGCCCCGGAATCTGGTCAATTGCCGTGTAATCACTCACCACCATCCCGTCAAATCCGAGATAACCACGGAGGATATCTATGAGGATCTCCTTGTTGGCCACACAGTTGGTGCCGTGAAAAGCATGATAGCCGGGCATGACCGCCTTACCCCCTTCCTGACGGATTATCACCTCATGAGGGAGAAGGATCTCCTCCATGAGTTCCTTTTCAGGGGCATCCCCGCCACCGCCATAACCGAGATAATGCTTCGAGCACGCCCCCACTCCCTTCTTAAGGTCTCCCTGCTGCAGCCCTCTGACAAAGGCTGCTCCAAGTGCCGCCGAAAGGTACGCGTCCTCGCCATAAGATTCCTCAAGACGGTTGAACGACGGATTGCGGCACACATCGACCATCGGCGAGAGCGAGAGCACCCCACCCATCTTGCGCAGAAGTTCCGATGTCTGTCGTGTCTTCAGTTCCGCAAGTTCCGTATTGAAAGAGCACGCCTGCCCTATCTGCTGCGGATAGACAGTTGCTCCGGCCGCATTCACTCCGGTGAGCACCTCCTCATGGAAAAGCGCCGGGATGCCACTCGGAGTGTTATGGATAAGCCAGTCTTGCATGGCGGCGACGCGATCGCGCAACACGTTTGGATCCATGGGTTTCTGGCTGGCATACTGCGAGAAGTGTCCGATTCCGTCAGGAATCTCGCGGGCGCATTTAGCAGTGTCGAGCACCCCTTCGGGAGTGAAGAAATCATCCATGTATCCGCTGCGCAGCTGAGCGATACGCTCCTTCTGCGTCATACGGTCGTAGAGTTCATCGACCTGTCGGTTAATATCCGGCGTTCCGGCACACCCTGTCAGTATTGCCGTAGTGAACATTATCGATAAGAATTTTTTCATTTTTCTATAGTATTTATGCTCGGTCAAAAAATCATTTCCTCGTCTTTTCTATGATGCGATAATTACCACTGAGATGCATGAAAGAGAAAAGGCGGAGAAATCCGTCGTAATATGCATCGAAATAGCCGTCATCGTATGGTTCGTGGCGTGAATTCCACAGACGGTCGACAAACTCACGGCTCTTCATCCCGGTGGCGGCGAGCGAGATAGCCGCCGAAGTAGCCACAAGCCCGACGGAATGGCGGAGTTGGCTATGTTCTCCCGCCCCAAGCACACGTTCCACATCCGTGCCGTCTATGTTATACTGGTCGACAAAATCATCTATTCCTTTGGAATATAAGAAATCCTGTATACGGTCTGCGTAACCGCGCTGCCATTCGCCATCGGCACATGCCCAGGAATAATCGAGCGCGACATTCATCGGCACTCTCCAGGAGTCGAAGCGGAAGGCATCGCCTATGACGCGGCGCATGCCGAGCAGAGAGCCGTCGTATGCGCTGTAGTCGGGAGTAAGGCCTGTGGCGGGATGGGTGCATGCGTGCAGATAGTCGCGGCTGCGGCGCGCGCAGTCTCTCCAGAAGTCGGCTCGGCCGTCGCCAAGATACTCAGCCCATATCTCATAAAAGGCCGGCACATGATAGGAGGGGTCGGTGAAGCGTCCGCCCCAACTGTCGGGAGTAAAGGTTATAAGTCTATGCTCCATATTGATAAGCGGCGCGGCATGCTTCTTCCCGACTTTGAGTATGGAACAATCCACGATCCTGCGTGCCTCCGCAAGATAGTCTATGCCCGTGTCGTCGCCCCACCGGTTGGAGGCGAAAATCAGTGAGGTTATGAAATAAAGCTCACCGTCGGAGGCGGATCCCTCGGCATTCCGGGTGCCGTCGGTGCGGCAACTCCAGGCGAAATATCCTTCGCGGTCACCCTCCTGATGCTGCATATAGCGTCTGCTCCAGCGCCACAGACGGTCGAAGACATCCTTCTCACCCATCTGCACGGCAACCATCATGCCATAAGACATTCCCTCAGTGCGCACATCGTGGTTCTTGACATCGGAAATATAGGCCATGCTGTCGCCCACTTCAAAATATATGCGGTCAGGCCCGTGGAAAAGAGCATCATAGACAGACCGCAGCCGTGCATCGATATCCTCCTGTCGATAGCCCATTTCAGCGAAAAGGTTGCGGTAGCGACCCGTACGGAAAGCTCCGTCAGTCCAGGGGAGGGCATCAAAACCGATCCAGTCAACCTCCACACCTTTCCCCGAACGAAGATTCACATATAGATCGTGTCTTCCCGAAGGAGCCTTCCCGGAAACGGGGACAGTAACCTCTTTCCATTCCCGGCTCGCAGGGATCCTGACATCGGATATCAGTTCGCCACGGAGGCCGTCGGCGCAGATGCGCACCATCCCCCCTTTCGGAGCCTTTGCCCTGACAGTGACGTGACTTACTGGGCGGTCGGAGAAATCGACGTCGCCATAACTGATCCAAGCTCCCTGCCGGCCAAACACCGTCTTCCATCCGCCGAAAGGATGAGCCGGATCGATGAATCCGACGGAGGCATTGGGCGAGATGGCGCTGTAGCGGTCTATCTGGATCTTGCGACGGGCATCGGAGACTCCCACGCCGCGGAGAGTGGGAATCACTTTCGCGATTGTACCGTCGGGATTGAACCGCAACCTGTCGATACGCACCGAACGGTTCTTATCGAAGTGCGGGGATAGGTCGTTGTGATGATAGAACAGATACCATTCACCATGCCATTCCACTACGGAATGATGATTGGTCCAGCATCCTGTCGGCGACTCATCCATCATTATCCCCTTGAACTCGAAAGGACCGAGCGGGGAATCACCCATAGCATAGGCGAGTGTCTCCGTCTTATCCTTGACCCATGGGAACGAGAAATAGTATTTACCATCCCTCTTGAACATGAAGGGACCCTCCTTGAAACCATCGGGAAGGTTCCCTATCACCACCGGTTCGGATGCCAACTCCATCATATTGTCGGCAAGACGCGCTCCTGAGAGGCCTCCCCTTCCCTGCCAATAGATATATGCCTCGCCATCATCGTCGACAAGCACGCAGGGATCGATGCCCGACACCCCCTTCATGGGACGACGCATAGGCATGAAGGGTCCTTCGGGCGAGTGCGATACGGCCACTCCGACACGGAAACCCTTCTCCCCTCCGGCCGGAGCGGCGGGGAAATAGAAGTAATACATGTCGCCCTTTTTAACGCAGTCAGGGGCCCACATAGAATAGGAAGTGGAATCAACCCAGGGCACGGAGTTCTGGCTAAGGATGACGCCGTGATCAGTCCAGTCGGTCAGATTGCAGGAGGAAAAAACATGGTAATCGGCCATACAGAACCATTCCTTCAGTTTCTCCACCGGACTCGGTATGTCGTGCGACGGATAAAGATATAGCCTGCCGTCGAAGACACGGGCCGTCGGATCTGCGGTGAACTGGTCGCGGATCACCGGATTCTGCGCTGTCAGTGAGGCAGAGAGAAGAATGAGGACGCCGGGGAGCGCCTTTGAAAATCGCTTGAGATCAACCATATGGATTTGCAAGGTTTGTATTTTGGTGGTCAGCGGTCGCGAAATTTCCACTTGGAATTGTCGCTGCTGAAATCAAAACGGCCGAGAGCTGGAGTACTGTCGGCTATGGATATGAGGGCAAACTCGCCGTCATGACCCGGCACTTTCTTCGGCATTATGCGGTATGTGCCGTCGATCAGCTGCTCCACTCTCCAGAGTTGCTCGTCGGCGCCGGTGAACTCAGGCACAGCCACGACCGAGGCGTCGGACGAAGCTGCCAGGGCTCGGCCGGTGCCTTCTATCGTGATCTTGTAATAGGGTCCGCCAAGATAGCCTCCCGCCTCCGGAACAGCCTGAAGCGACCATCTCTGATGCGGACGGAACATATAGTCGCCGAGGCGTACGCCGGCGACTCCTGCCGGCCAGGTATGGGCCACTTCGGCGAGAGTCTGTGACGGGACGGAAGTCAGGGGTTCATCGTCATCGATCCAGAAGGGATGGCGCGGAGTCTCCATTCTCACGAAATCAACCGCAAGCTCCAGGGCATATCCGTGGCGCTGCGACTCAATCTCGTAGACCCCCTCGCGGAGAGGCTCCCCGGCCACCGGCCATCCGTTCTCCCAAAGCAGGGGAAGGATGGCGAGCACACTGCGTCCGCCACGGTCGAGATCAGCCTCATAATGGAACGACATCTTCTCCACCCCGTCATCCTCCACAAATCGGCCGAAATGACCGGGACCTGTCTTCCTGTGGCCGGCGGATAGAAGCATCTTTCCACCCCCTTTGAGCATATCGCGACCTATATTGTCGAGATAAGGGCCACGCACGTCGCGCGAGCGTCCGACCACTATATTATACGTGGAGTTGGCCCCGTCACAACATGTGCCGTGGGTGCCAAGCAGATAATACCAGCCATCGCGGTAGATCAGATCTGTGGCCTCGCAGTCGATGGCGATATCGACCGGCTCATTGCCCTCGACCCTGCGTCCGGTGGCCGGATCGAGTTCCACAAGGCGGATAAATCCGAAATATGTGCCGTAGGATAGCCAGAGACGTCCGGTGACAGGATCGAGCAACAGGCCCGCGTCGATGGCATCGCAGTCTTCATCGTCGAGCGATTCGGCCACGACCACAGGCTCGGAAAACTCGCAGTCTGCCGATTGCGGATCAAGCGATTTCGTCCACATGGTCAGCACCTGGCCGGCGTGTCCTCCGCCAAGACCTCCCCCCGTGGCGCTATAGGCCACGAGATAACGGTCGCCGATCTTCACGGCGTCGGGAGCGGCTCCCCCGCCGGGACGCACAGCACCCTTGTCCCACGTCCAGCCGTCGGCCGAGACAAGGCCACCTCCTCCGGTTCCGAATGTATAGTATTTACCGTCACACTCCATTATGGTCGACGGATCATGGATAAACGGCCTCCCCACCTGAGCGGCGGTCGGGATTGCCATACCCGCCATCAATGTGCAGATCGCGGCTATCGTTCTTTCTATCGATATTCTCATAGGTTACAGATTTTAAAACCCGTGACAGGCTTTCCGTCGGCATCTACAAAACGCACGCAGAAATCGCTCATCCCGGGTCCGTTGATCACCGACCCCCATAATATGTTCCTTCCCTTAGCCAATGTCAGTGGCGCCGACATGGCATCGTCGGCCACCATGCGGCGGTCGCCTGACAGAGAGAGCACCTCCTTGCCGTTGATCCACCACTTAGAGGCGGAATTAGATCCGGCAGAGAGACGCACTCCGCTGATCTCCTCCGGGCAGTCTATCACCGTAGCCGCCTGGAAAATGACACCATATACCGGCTTTTTCAACGCCGCAGCAAAACGGTAGAGCTTCACGTTATAGAGCTTACTGTCGAGGGCATGCCAGGCGAGTTTGCGTCCGTCCACCTTCACTTTATCACCCCTGCGAGGGAGACTCACGAACTGGTCGCGGAAATAGAGAGTGTCAAGATTCCTGTCGAGATAGCTGTCAGTGAAGACCACGTTCGATCTGTTGGGCTTCACGATCGGCTCAAGGAGCATCCATCGGCCTATGAATCCCTCGGCCGACGGAGATGCACATCCAGGTCCGGCTTCCGTGAAATAATCGGACAGACGGGTGGGTGTCTGAATCTTATACTCAGTCTGGCGCGGCGCAGGAAATGACATTGCCACAGGCTCCGGCAGAGGAGTGAAACTCCAGCTGTCGAGATTGAAGAGATTGCGTTTCTGACGATCGTTGCCGCGGAAAACGAGATAGAGGTCGCGCACACCGGAGAGTCCGCTTACCGGCACAGTGATGTCGGTAAGCTCATCTTTAGTGCAACCTATCGTAAGAGTTCCGGCCAAAGGACCGTCGGGCGAGCCGACGCGAATCTCGACAACTCCACCATAGAGATGCGAGGAGGCGCTGGCCGTGAACGACTTGGCTCCACGTCCAAAATCAACACCCTTGACCAGAATATATTCCCCGTCGTCGATATCAGTTACGAGCTGGTTCCAGGGCTCGGGTCCCCACTGGTTCTTAGGCACTGTCTTGAGCCCGTAGCCCCAGGCCATTGTCTCCGCCTCAACAGTGCGATAGGGATTGAACGGCTCAACTTGATCCAGATTACATTCGAGGAAGTATGGAAGCTCCCGGATCGTGCCGTCGGGATTATATGTCATCTCCGCCGCCGATATGGAACGACGTTCCGCATGACGGCTGTCGGAAAGACGGAACACATCGTAGTTCAATCCGAAGCAATAGTCCTTCCCTTTATATTGTATGATGCCCGGATGATTGCCGCGGGTGCGTGGAGTGTGATCCATGACGTGCCCCTTGTATTCCCACGGACCCAATGGCCCGTCGCTCATGGCATAGCCTATTCCCTCAGGACAACATGTGGATGCGAAGGCCATGTAATACTTTCCATTGCGTTTGTAGAACCATGGCCCTTCCTGATAATCCTTGATCTTGGGGAGCTTGATGATGTCGCCCGACCATGAGACCATATCTTCGTTGAGCTTCACACAATAAAGGTTTGGATTGCCCCAATACATGTAAGCCTGGCCGTCATCGTCGATCCATACGGTAGGATCTATGTCGTCCCAATGCTCCTTCTGCCACACAAGCGGCTTCCCTATGGGATCTTTGAATGGTCCGTAAGGGGAATCTGCCACCAGCACCCCTATGCCGTGGCCGTGAATAGGACAATACATATACCATTTCCCATTGCGATACACGACCTGCTCAGCCCACGCACCGTTATCACCGTCATACCATTTGAAGTCCTTGAGCGATGCCACGGCTCCCCGATCCTGCCAGTTTACCATGTCGGTGGAGGTATAGAGGAGCCAGTCTTTCATCAGGAAACCCTCGGCATTATCCTCGTCGTGGGTGGTGTAGAGATAGACAGTGTCGTTGACCACAACAGGGGCCGGATCCGCCGTGAATTTGGTCTGCACAAGGGGCATATTGAAAGCAGGGACTGAGGCTATGGCCGCAGTCGGGAAAGCCATGAGGGCCAAGGGCAGCAATATCTTTTTCATAATCATATAGTCAGAGATGTGAATAATTTCTGTCATTCATAGCGGTGATAGTCGAATGAGTCAACATCGATATATCCACCCGGGGTGCGGGTCGCGTAGTTGTAGATGGCATAGCGCTGACCCATGAAGAGGCGCGTGAAGTCGTAGCGCATGCGATAGTCACGGCCGATATTGTTCCAGTTCTTCCCATCCGCGCTCCACTGGCACGATGCCACGTCGCGTCCACGCCGGAAGTCAGCGTTTATCAGCAGATATACCTCGTCGCCCGGAAGCTCCAGGCGCTCCTCCTCTTCGTCGTCGACAGAGGCTATGATCTTGGAATCTTTCTGAAAGTTGACCACAGCATTATGACGCACAAGGTATTTTTTACCGTTCTCGCAGCGCACTGACAGGAGTGCGCTATGTCCGTTGAAAGCTCCGAATCCGGCCACATCCCCCTCTTTCATGCCCGAGAGATCAAGACGGACAGAGGCGTCGCAGCAAGGCCCCTCCATGCGCTGTGAGATTGTATTGGGCGCATCATAGACACTGCCGGCAATCCTCGACGTGCGGAGACGCAGATAGCCCGGGCGTTCAGTCAGCGACCATGAGGAATTGTCGGGACAATGATTCCACTGCCAGTTGATGCCCAGCGTCGGGGAATCGAAACCATCGGAATTCACAAGAGCGGTAGGGATGTCAGACTCCTTCTTATACGGCACGTTCAGAGGCACTTTCCCTTCGCCGTCAGTGCCGACCATAGGCCAGCCATCTATCCATTTCACAGGGCTAAGGGTCAGCACGCGCCCCACGGCACCGCGGTCTTGAAAAATAACAGCCCACCAGTCGCCATCCTTACCGTCGACAATGCAGCCCTGGGCAAGATTGGGGAAGCCGGCGAAATTATCTTTCAGCACCGTCATCTTCTCATAAGGACCAGTGATCTTGTCAGCGCGATAGCAGAGCTGCCGGCGTCCTGTCTGTGGCCAGTTGATCACCATAGCATAATATTTGCCATTGTGCTTCACGACCCTCGTTCCTTCATGAAGGCCTCTTGATTCTTCATCAGGGATAATGATATCCTGATCAATACCACCTTTCTTCACGTCAGACAGGTCTGGCTCAAGTTCAGTCAGATGAATATTGCCGGAGCCGGAATAGACATAGACCCTGCCATCATCGTCGAAAAGGAACGACGAGTCATGGAAATGCCGCATACGGGAATGCACAGTCCAGGGTCCGCGGGGATCGGTGGCGGTATAGATATATGACTTATAAGGATGATCGTTGGGTGAGAAGAGCGCGTAGAATTTTCCGTCGTGGTAGCGCAAGGATGTGGCCCACTGCCCTTTCCCGTAGACTGTGCCCCCCTCCATATGGTAGGCCGGGGTGTCTTCAAGCGTATCGAATATGTAGGAGATTGTCTCCCAGTTGACAAGATCCTTGGAATGCATCACCGGCGCGCCGGGCATGAGGTGCATGGTGGTGGTGACCATATAATAGTCATCGCCGACACGGATCACGTCGGGATCGGGAGCGTCGGCCCATATCACGGGATTGGTCATGACGGCGTCACGTTTTTCCGCAGCGTCGGCGGAGAGAACGGAGGCCGGAGCCATGGCAGCTAAAGCGAGGCCCAGAATGAGGGAATGAATCTTATACATAAGCAGATGTCAGATTTGTCAGTTTCGGAATAGTGGGTTATTAAGAAGTCGTACATTTGTACAACTTCTAAAAATAAGGGGTTATTTAAAAATAAGAGGGAGGAACTGGTTGAGGCAACGACGCCATGTGAGCCATTCATGATGAGTGCCCGGAGAGACATAGAGCGTGTTGTCGATACCGGCCTGAGTAAGGGCCGCGCTGATCTTCTCAGTGCCGAAATTCTCCTCTGAGCCAATCCCGAGGAAAAGAGTCTTCACCCTTTTGTTGAAAGCTCCGGCATCGGCGAAGACTCCGCCATAGATTTCCCTGATCTTGTTCGGATCGAAGAAGAGGGCCCCGCTGAACGAACCGATATGGGCGAAGCGGTCGAGATTGTAGAGCGTGGTCTGGAGTGTCTGGTGTCCGCCCCAGGAGAGTCCGGCCATAGCACGGTTGTCGCGGTCGGTCTTTGTGCGGAATGTGGAGTCGATATAAGGTATTATCTCCTCGAGGAGGATCGGCGTGAAGGAGGCGCCGAAATCATCGCGTTTCTCCCCTTTGCGCGCTCCGTGTATGTAGCCGCAGTTGCCGTAGTCCATCACCACGATCATCGGCTCGCACTTTCCCGCAGCTATCTGATTGTCGAGGATATTGGCCATCATGCCCTGCTGGTGCCATCCGCGCTCATCCTCACCCATGCCGTGCTGGAGATAAAGCACGGGGTAACGTTTGTCAGTCTTCGTCTCATATTCAGCAGGAGTGTAGACAAAGCAACGGCGGGGAGCATTCTCACGCGCGGAGAAATACTGACATTCGCGCACCTGTCCGTGGGGCACCTTGGGATCGAACGTATAGTAAGCGGCCTCGGTCTCAGCCTCCGGAATCTCTATTCCACCCGACATACGTCCGCAGCCATAATACGCCTCGCTTGAGGGATCGATCACGCCCACGCCGTCGACAACCGCGAAATAGTAGTGGAACCCCACCACAAGCGGGTCGGTCGTGACAGTCCAGTTCCCCTCAGGGCTGCGCGTCATGTCATATTTACGTCCGCATATGTCGATCTTCACATCTTTTGCCTCGGGTGCGAATATGCTGAACATGGCCTTTCCATCGGGCAGCACACGAGGATACTGAGCTTCCGGAATCACTGTGGAGGCCACAGTCCCATCAGGCGTCGTGGCCGATGCCGTCATGGAGCAGGCGGCGAGCAATGCTGAAAAAAGAATCGTCCTTTTCATCGTTTAGATTTTACATTAGTCGGAAATATTACGTATGCAAAATTACTTCATTTTGGATTCATGACATAATCAATAAGTTGCAGTCACGTTTACCGACAGAACATGCGAGTCGGCCATGTCTCATTTTTGTTCCGCCATGTAACATCTCATCTTTTTAACACTACCGTTCTTGGATTTTTGACCGAAAAAGTCTTAAATTTGCACTATAAAACGTAATCGCGGCCCCAGGACACACCCCCACGCTTCGCCCTTACGTCTTCGCAACCGAATCCAACAATATAGTAAAAGGAATCTAACACCTGAGGAACGATGAGATTTCATACTCTGATAATATATATTCTGGCGATAGCCGCCGCCATCCCGGCATTTTCGGCTCCGGCAAACACTCCCGTCACATCATCGGGCGACCACCAGCGAGCCACCCGTTACTATAACGCCCCCCCCAATCTAACATCCAACATCTACACCGATTTCTGCCAGGACAGGAAAGGATATATCTGGATTGCCACGGAGACAGGGCTAATGCGTTTCGACGGTTTCAACCTCGAGGTGTTCCGCAACGATAAGCAACGTCAGGGCACGATAAGCGACAACCGTGTGAACCGGGTGATCTGCGACTCGAGAGGCGACATTTGGGTAGGCACATCCAATGGGTTGAACTATTTCGATCCAGAATCGGAGACTTTCGAGGTTGTGAAGCTTCCCCCTTCCGAGAAAATCGACGGATATGTGCAGGACATCGCCGAACAGGCCGACGGCACAATCATCTTCAATGTCGCAGGCAACGGACTGTACCTCGTAGATCCGGCCATCGACAAAAAGGAGGCGGCAAGAATGGCGATATCCTCTCCCCGCTTTGAGGGGAACTCCATATATGTGGCCAAGGACAAAAAGATTTTCCTGGGCACACACCGCGGCCATATCCAAGTAATCAAGCCCAATGGCAGTCAGACAGAATTACCTCTTTCAGACAGCTTCATCGAGGGAATAAGCCATGAGCATGGCAACACGATAGTGGTCTACGGGCAGGAGAGGATCTGGCGCATAGACACAAAGACGCTCAAAGCCTATGAGATCGACGCATCCGCCATGGGTAAGGCTGTAATCAACAAAATAAGTCACGACAAGGACGGAAACGCCTACATAGCATCCAACTCCGGCCTTTGGATGATCAGGAAAGGGGGAAACAAGGTGGAGAGATGTGCCAGATTCTTCAATTCGTCGGTCGATCTCGACAGGGTGAAGATCGGTTCGGTCTATGCGGCACCTGACGGCAACATCTGGATAGGCTGTGACTATCAGGGAGTGGTGATGGCACCTACCAAACCCCTGCCATTCGCCTACCATCCGCTTACGAGCAAAGTCAAAGAGTTCAAAGGGGGTATCTCAACTATTGCCCACAACAGATTCGGCACCTGGATCGCCCTGGAGGATGGCGATGTGCTCCGGCTCGACAGCGACGGACATCCCGGCTTGCGCGTGTCCATACCGGGTGCCGGCAGCGTGACGTGTCTGTTCCTTGATGACGACGACACCCTATACGCAACCACAAGCAATGCCGGGCTATGGAAAGTAAACCCTGCGAGCGGGGCGGCCTCCAAGATAGCCGAACTTCCGCGTCATGCCGCACGCTATAATATCAACAAAGCCGACAACAGCTCAGTCCTCTACATTTCCATAATCGGAGAGGGACTCTTCATTTATAATTCCACGACAGGGGATTGGCGCGAATTAAAAACCACTTCGCCGGGGATCAAGAACTTATACAGCGACTGGATCAGTTCCTCATTCATAGATTCCAAAGGAAGACTGTGGCTCGGATCTTTCAGCGGCCTGTCATGCTACGACACCATGAAGCAGACCTTCCACGTGATAGACCAGAGCCCGTTCATGAAGATGGCCATACACGCCATTTGTGAGACTGCCGACGGGAAGATACTGCTTGGCACGAGCGACGGCCTTCTCATTTACAACCCCGGCAAAGACACTGTGGAGAAGACACTGACCAAGACCGACGGTCTGGCCGACAGCGACATAAGGATCATACAGCCGGACGACAACGGCACTGTATGGCTCGGGACTCTCCTCGGCATATCCTCGTTCAATCCCTCCACCGGAGAGATTTCATCCATACGCGGCGGCTACGGACTGTCGGAGATTGCTTTCAGATATTCCTCATTCAACCCCGCTGCCGGAGAGATGACATTCGCCGGAAACCTCGGCTACACCACCTTCAATCCCCGGGAGGTCAGGACTGCTGAAATAACAAGACCACCCTACATTTCCGGCATATACCTCAACGGACTTAAAATGACGGACGACGACACCGTCGACGGCAAGGGCGCACTCACCTCCGATCCGGAGACAGGCTACAGCAAAGTGCTGATATCTTACAGAGACAACAATCTGCTCGTAAAAGTGTCGACCATGGATTTCCGTGATGCCGAGAACGTTGTGATTGAGAGAAAGATGGAAGGAAGCAAGGAATGGACGGCCGCACAGCCCGGCAACAGCTCGATTGTCATACCGAAGCTCGGCCCCGGCGACTACACCCTGCTTATCAGGGCCTCCGACAACGGAAGTTATTCCCCTGTCACGAAACTGCATATACACGTCACGGCTCCATGGTATGGTTCCGTGCCCGCAAAGCTGTTTTATCTGCTTGCGGCGGTGGCTCTCGTCACGCTTCTTTTCATGCTCTACAGGAAAAGGAACACCGAGAGGCTAAACGACGCGAAAGTGAAGTTTTTCATGGATATATCACATGAGATACGCTCCCCGATGACGTGTATCATAGCTCCTCTGGAATCATTGATGAAAAAAGATTTCGATCCTGACACGAAGCGTCTTCTCAGCGGAATGCATAGAAACGCGGGCCGCATCCTCAGCCTCGCCAACCAACTGCTCGAGATCAGGAAGATCGACAAGGGGAAGAAGACCCTTACGATGCGACCCACGGATCTTCGCGGATTCACGGCAGAGATCGTCGACCTCTACCGCCAGATGGCCGAGAGCAAGAACATCAAGATCTCTCTCGACATGCCCGATGATTTCCCACAGGTATGGATAGACAGGGCCAACTTCGACAAGGTGCTCGTCAACCTGATCACGAATGCCATAAAATACACTCCCGACAACGGGAAAATCACAGTCAGCATCTCGCAAGACAACGACCCCATGCTCGGCCAATGCGCACGCATAGCCGTGACGGACACAGGCATAGGCCTTGACCCCAAAAACATAGAGAAAATCTTCGACCGTTTCTACCAGGGACGTGGATCGGCATCCGGATTCGGGGTAGGACTCGATCTGGCGCGCCAGATCGCCATGCTTCACCACGGCACCCTAAAGGCGGCCAACCGTTCCGACGGAGTGAAGGGAAGCGTCTTCACCGTGAGCGTGCCCCTGGGCAACGCCCATCTGAGCAGCCGGGAAACCGGCGGGGAGGATGCATCGGATACACCGGCCGCAGCCTCAGGCATGAGTCACATCATCCGTTCTGACGAAGAAGCCGGACACAGCACCCCAATGAAGGCATCACTCTCGCGCCGGATACTCATAGCCGACGATGATGCCGAACTTCTCGACTATCTCTGCGAGCATTACTCACATTTCGTCAAGGTGGAGAAGGCCCGCAACGGCAACGAGGCCATGAAAATATTGCTGACTAAAAAGATAGATCTGGTCATATCCGATGTAATGATGCCCGAGATGGACGGACTCACCCTGCTGCGCACGATAAAGGCAAATGTCGATACAAACCACATTCCGGTGGTGCTTCTCAGCACACGCGGCGAGGTGGCCGACCGGCTCGCAGGGTGGGGAGAGGGAGCGGACGGATACGTCGGCAAACCGTTCGACATGTCGGAACTCGACGCCATCGTCGACAATTTCATAGAGAACAGGCTGAGGATGAAAGGTAAATACTCCGGCGTGCAAGCCTCTACAGAGAAAATATCTTCACCGGAGATAAAGGGTAACGACGAGATCCTTATGGACCGCGTGATAAAGGCTATCGAGAGCCATCTCGATGACAATCAGTTTAACGTGGAGAACCTCAGCGAGGAGGTAGGGATCTCTCGCGCTCACCTTCACCGAAGACTGAAGGAGCTCGCCGGGATGTCGCCGAGCGATTTCATCAGGAACGTCAAGATAAAACGGGCCTGCGATATGCTCCGCAAGCCCGATATTGACGTGTCGCAGGTTGCCTTCTGCCTGGGATTCTCATCTCAGCCGCATTTCTCAACTACCTTCAAGAAATTCACGGGGATGACACCTTCGGAATACCGCACCCAGATCTTGCAGAAAGCCGAGAAGACGGTTGAGGAATGAGATCGCCCGGATGGCGTCACTCATCGTAGGTCATCTGTACGTGGCCTACAGGAAGATTCGCCGAGAAACGGAGAGGTATGCGGCTGTCGGCCGCGACCTCCGTCTCCACGGGATAACCGCTCATACGGCCCCGATAGCTGTATTCGAACGACACACGGTAGGTATGATATGTGCTACCCCCGATATCGAGGGTAGACCGGCCGTGGTAGGTGATAAGCACGCTGTCGGATCCTCCCGGTGACGAGATGGGGATACTCACCGACTGCCCGTCGGACATATTAGGGAAATCCATCACGCGGAAATAATAGTAAAGGGCGAGCATATCGGCTGTTATGGTCACAGCCTCCATTGTCTGAGAACTGGCGTCAAGTTCCCCCTGTCCTTTGATATTCTTATAGAAAGCGGGATCAGACGGATTAAAACTTCCTCCGCGATATACAGACACCTTCGGCTTCATATACCAGCCGTTGATATACGATATGCTCTCCGACGATGGAGTGAGGGAGGCCCTCAAGGTGTCGCTCACGCAGAATATGCGGCCATTCCAGGGCACGCTGTTTCCATCGAGGGTGGCTGTGAGGCTGTCGCCGCTCTTCTGCACGGTCACAACGCCATGGGCGATCGCCACATCTATCATTCCCCAGTGGTAGTGCACGTTGTAGTTGAGCTCAGTGTAAGGGATATCGGTCTGCGCCTGTGCTGCAAATCCGATAAGGGCAATGAAAAGTGTCAGCAATGTTTTTTTCATAATTCATAGTGTTTTCATAGTCATATATATTCAACAAGCTTTCTGCCCTAATGTTTCATATCATGTCATTTCCTTCCCTATGTGCAGAAGACGCATAACGGCACCGGCGGTGTCTCTGACATTGGCCTCCGCCACTTCGGGCCGCATAGCCTGGGGAAGAGGCATCGGACCGGAGACAACCGGCAGAGCGGTCAGACCTGCCTTCGCGAGTGCGACACGATCGGCAACCCTACCCCCTAAAACAACAACCGGAACCCCTGCCTCACGTGCGTGAGACGACACACCTGAAACCACCTTACCCATCAGCGATTGCGCATCGACGCTACCCTCCCCGGTAATTATCAGAGAAGCTCCTGTTATAGCCTTGTCAAAACCTACAGCCTCAAGAACCATCTCGATACCTTTCCTGAGATCCGCTCCAAGGAAAGCGCAGAATGCCGCGCCAAGCCCTCCTGCCGCGCCGGCTCCGGGCATCAAGCTGACATCGACACCAATATCCCGCATTATAACTGAAGCGAAATCGCGCAAACCTCTGTCAAGTTGCATGACAGTCTCCTCATCCGCCCCCTTTTGGGGAGCGAACACAAACGCCGCTCCATTTGGGCCGAACAAAGGATTGTCTACATCACACGCCACCGTGAATGAGGATTCCCTGAGCCTGGGATCAGCCCCTGACACGTCGATGCGGACTACACGGGAGAGATCGGAACCTCTCCCCTCAAGCGGATTGCCCGATGCATCCGCAAACCGATAGCCGAGGGCCCGCAACATTCCCATACCGGCATCGTTGGTGGCACTTCCTCCTATGCCGATGAAGAATCGGCGACAACCGCGACGGAGGGCATCGAGAATCATCTCCCCGGTGCCGTAGGTGGAAGTCTGCAATGGATCACGTTCCGATTCTGAAAGGAGAGTGAGTCCGGATGCGGCCGCCATCTCCATGACAGCGTTCTTTCCATCGGAAGAAATAGCATAAACAGCCTCTACGGGACGCATCAACGGATCACACACCTTACATTTCACTTTACTCATTCGGGCGGATTCCGACAAAGCATCGACGGTGCCCTCTCCTCCGTCAGCGAGTGGCAGACACACCACTTCTGCCGCCGGCAATTCATCAAGGATGCCAAGACGGCAAGCCTCCGCAACCTGAGCCGCAGTCAAGGATCCCTTGAAGGAATCGGGAGCGACTATTATTCTCTCACAATTCATTTTTTGTCTATTCCGCAATTACCTCACTACTGCTTCCGGAGGCGGGGGCAAGTTCAATTATCTCACAATCTTTCATATCAGTGCCATCTATAGTGAGTTTTACGAGCGTGCGCACCTTATGCCATCCGGCAAGACCCGCAGCTCCCGGATTGATATGAAGCAGCTGAAGCTCACGGTCATATATCACCTTCAGGATATGAGAGTGGCCATCGACCATAAGTGTGATGCCCTCCTCTTTGAGAAGTCGCTTCATGCCGGGCGACCACTTTCCGGGATATCCCCCGATATGAGTCAAGAGCACCTTAACTCCCTCAACTTGAAAAATCTCAAGCTCGCGGCATTTGCGGCGCACCATGCCATGGTCGATATTTCCGCTCACCGCACGCACCACAGGCACGACATCCTGCAGCCTCTCCACGATAGCATAGTCGCCGACATCCCCGGCATGCCATACCTCATCGCAGTCGCTGAAATACTGAGCGAATCGATCGTCCCATTTCCCGTGGGTGTCGCTTATGATCCCAATTCTCTTCATTTTACAAAGAATTCATAATGCACAACACATGATTCATAATGCATAATGCACAATTCATAATGCATAATGCACAATATTTACCTAACCCTTTCCTCCTCCCTTTAACCCTTATCCTTCACTCCTTAACCTATACCATCCTAAACCTTTAACCCTCAACTTTAACCTCTAACCTTTAACCTCTCAACTTTAACCTTTAACCCATCCCCCCTCAGCCGAGGGTTGAGCCTATGACAAGGAGGGCAAGGCTGAGGAGAAGGACTCCGAGATCAACAAGTTTCGGCTTTATATTCTTCTCGTGAAGAGCTATCACACCATACACGAAACTTACGATCACACTTCCGCGGCGTATCATAGAGATGATTGCTACCATTGATCCGGGGAGTGACAAGGAATAGAAATAGGCAAGATCGGCCACGGTAAGGAAAAGAGCTATGCAAGGTATGGTCCATCGCCATGTGAAACCATCGCCTCTCTCCTTGTGCATACGCCTAAGCAGCAATATCGTGGCCACCATGATGAAGCACTGATAAAGGGAATACCAGGCCTGCACCTCTATCGGATGATATGATTTGAGGAGGTATTTGTCGTAGAGCGCGCTGACTGCACCGAGCACCGTCGCACCGATCGACATCCATATCCATCGGGAATGCTTAAGCGAAAATCCCTCCTTGGCACCGATGCGCGATATGAAAAACAGTGAGGCAAAGCCGAGGGCAATACCTATCCATTGCACCCAGTTAAGCCTCTCCCCGAATATCACGAGTGCTCCTACGAGCACTATCACCGGGCGCGAGGCGTTGATGGGTCCCTGCACTGTGAGCGGCAGATGCTTTATGGCGAAATAACCGAGAAGCCAGGATCCGAGCACAATCACCGACTTGAGCAAGATTTGCAAATGTCCTACCACCGTGTTACCAAAGCCGAAATTACCCTCCCAGACACCGGCAATCAGAAAAGGCGACATGTAAAGGGCACCGAATACAGTGTTGAGCATGAGCACCATAAGTACATCGTTACCCCTCACCGACAGCTTTTTGAAAATGTCATAGAATCCCAGACAAAGCGCCGAGACAAGAGCCAGAGCTATCCACATTTCTTACGATTGTTAATACGGCCATGCAATGTCCCGCCAAGCGTCATACACAGGGAAGACAGGCCTTGAAATTTTCCGCAAAATTAATACTTACCCCTCACAAAACCAATGAAACCAACCGCAAATAGCACTAAGAGTCATTCTTTTGCGGAAAAATTTCTTTAATTGGGAATTTATCACTAACTTTGACACCAAATATATGACCCATTTCCAAGGAGCGGTCAGCAAGGCCGCCTTCCGCAGGTACATATGTGTCTAAGTCAATTATAAAAACACATTATAGAAATGGCAAAGAAACTTCAAATCAGAGATTTGACGCTGCGCGACGGCCAGCAGTCATTGTTTGCCACACGCCTGAAGCAGGAGAACGTCGACAAGCTTCTCCCGCTCTATCGCGAGGCAAGGTTTTACATAATGGAAGTTTGGGGAGGCGCTGTGCCCGACTCCGTGATGCGCTATCTCGGCGAAAGCCCCTGGGATCGTCTGCGCTCATGCTCGAAAGAGATGAAAGGCATCTCCCTCCTCTCTGCCCTCTCACGTGGCCGCAACCTTTTCGGCTATGTACCCTACCCCGATTACGTGCTTGAAGGATTCTATAAGAAAGCGATCGAAAACGGTCTGAACGTGATGCGTATCTTCGACGCACTCAACGACCTCGACAACATCAAGAGCTCCATCAAGATGATCAACGAGTTCAACGGACTCAACGGCAACGAGGCTATTCCCGACACGGCCGTATGCTACACGATCGACCCCAAGGGCACCGCTGAAGACGAGAAGATCTTCACCGACGACTACTTCGTAAACAAGGCCGTAGAGATGGAGAAACTCGGCGCCAAGATGGTGACCCTCAAGGATATGGCAGGTCTTGTGAATCCCTCGCGCATATACACCCTCATGCCCAAGCTGAAAGCCGCGCTTAAAGTGCCCGTGGATTTCCACACACATTGCACCCCCGGCTACGGCCTTGCTTCGGTTCTGACAGCCATAATACAGGGCGTCGATATCGTCGACACCAACATCTGGTGGTTTGGAGGTGGCTCGGCAGCTCCGGCCATCGAGCTCATCGACATCTTCTGCCGCAAACTCGGTGTTGAACTCGATGTCAACATGGAGGCCGTGGCCAAGATCCGCAAAGAGCTCAAGAACGCCCGCGTTGCCCTCGCAGCTTTCGACCTCAACAAAGACCGCTGGCAGCGCGACTTCGACGAGGCTTATGCAGAGATGCCTAAGGAGATCGACGCCGAGTTCGACCGTGCCATCGAGATGGCCAAGGCCGACAAGGAGGAGGAACTTCTCGACGCATGCCACAAGATCGAGGCATATTTCGGGTTCCCCAAGCCCAACGAGATCGTAAAGAATGCAGAGGTGCCCGGCGGAATGTACTCCAACATGGTGGCCAATCTCCGCGCCCTCAATGCCGAAGACGTGCTTGAGGAGGCTATGGGATTGATACCGAAGGTACGCCGCGACGCAGGTCTTGTGCCCCTTGTGACCCCTACCAGCCAGATCGTGGGTTCACAGGCAGTGTCGCTCGCCATGGACCGCCGCGCCGGCAAACCGGACTACTCCAACAAGAGCAACCAGTTCATCTCGCTCGTTAAGGGCGAATACGGTAACACTCCTGTGCCCGTCGACGCGAAATTCCGCGAAATGATCACAGGCGACGCGCAAGAGAAACCCTACGACACCAACTCATATCAGAATCCCGAGAATCCGGCTCTCGACCAGTTCGGAGGCGTGAAACTCGCTGCTAACGATGAGGAATATCTTCTCCTCCAGCTCCTTCCGGCCGTGGCTAAGACATATCTCACCAACAAGCGCAAGGCTGAGTATGAGGCCACCCACGCTCCCGCAGCCGAAACAGGCAAGGCAAATGTGGCAAACGAGGCTGTAACGGGTCCCGTGTTCCGTGCCCCGATGGGTGGCACTGTCATGAGTGTCAAGGTGAAACCCGGCGATACTGTAAAGCCCGGCCAGACCGTGATCATTTATGAGGCCATGAAGATGGAGAACGATCTGGCAAGCGATATGGGAGGCGTTGTGAAGCAGGTGCTCGTGAAAGACGGCGATGTGATGGCTACAGACCAGCCGCTGATCGAGTTCCAGGCAGACGGTGCCGCAGCTGCTCCCGAAGCCGCTCCGGCTGCGGGGGGCGCCGTGATGGTCGCTCCTATGGGCGGCACGGTGATGAAACTTGTCGCCAAACCGGGTCAGACAGTCAAGAAGGGTGATACCGTCATTGTCTATGAGGCCATGAAGATGGAGAACAACCTCGGGGCAGATCGCGACGGAGTCATCGCCAAGTTCCTTGTCAAGGAGGGCGACGTGATGGGCACAAACGATCCCATCCTCCAGTATGTCGGAGGCGAAGCCGCTCCCGTGGCAAAATCTGCCGGAGCAAAAGGTGCCGGTGTAGAGTATAAGGTATCGCCCGTGAAAGGCTACGACTACATGAAGGCAGTGCATCCTCTCGAGGGCGGCACAGGCAAGGTCGGAGCATCAAAGACCACTGAGGAGATACATGTGGCAGCCGGTTCCACAGTGACAGTTGTCGGTCCTGACGGTAAGACCGTGAAAGTGATCTGCGACAAATAATCATCAGCGATAATTACAATAAGACAGGCTCAGGCAAATTTGCCCGAGCCTGTCTTATTGTATCCGCACTTATGCCATCTGCACTTCCGTCAGTGGTGATAATATGTAGCCTTATCTCAGTGCATATTCCTTCCCGGAGAAGGAAACTCTATACTGAACCGCGTCATGCCGTCGGGATATGTGCGCAACGAATACTGTGCCTTATGACGGTTGAGGATTTCACACACCAAAGTCAGGCCAAGGCCGCGTCCCTCCCTCTTGGTGGTGAAAAAGGGGCGGAATAACTGTTGCGAAACCTCATCACTGATAGGAGTCCCGTTGTTGCAGATCTCTATGGCCGGATTACCATTTTTACGCAAGACACTGACCACGATCTTTCCTTCAGTCCCGGTGATGCTTTCAAACGCATTCTTAACCACATTGATAACCACCTGCTCGATGAGTGCGGAATCGATCAAAGCATTCACGGGCTCCGCAGCGATATCAGCCTCAAGAGAGATCCGCTCAGGCACCATACCTCGCAAGAAAGGCAACAGTCGGGAAAGCTCACCGTTGAGATCCACCTTTGAAAGAACAGGATCAGGCACCCTGACCACGTCGGCATATGAACTTATGAACCCACACATCTGCGAGCATCTGTTGTCGCAGCTTTCAAGCACTTTCCGTATCTCGTCATCGTCAACCACATCCTGAATTGTCTCAAGCACCGATCTCACCCCTCCCATCGTATTGTTGACCTCATGGGATATGATGCGGATCACCTTCTCGTATGCCTCGCGTTCAGCCTTCATGACCTCCTCCGTCAGACTCTCGATAAGATAAAACTCCCTGCTGAAACCGGTCTGCACGAAACTGAGGTGATAACAACGGTATGTCCTCACATCACCGCGTCTTACCACCCTTGATTCACCCACAGGAACTTTCATCATCTCTCCGCACAGCTCGCTACGCAGGTCCGGCAGGCTCCTCCCTATAATATCTTTCTCCCGGCCTGAACCAGTGATTCTCAGGAATGCCTCATTGGCCATGGTAAAGCGCCCGTCGAAATCAAGCATCGCGACTCCCATGGGCGACGCCTTGATGAGAAGGCTCAGGAAACTGTCCTGTTCAAGGTTCCGGAGCCTTTCATTACGCAGACGGTCGATCATCATATTGAAGAGATTGACAATCCTGTCGGCATCATGTTCACCTACATTTGTCAGCCGATTGTTGAAATCTTGCGAGGAAATCAGTTCCATACCTCTCATCACAGTAAGTTTCGGCATCACCACACTCCTGAAAAGCAGGACCAGAAGCACTCCGGAGAGAAGCACGGCGCCATATACATACCAGATGTCGGTCTTAGGATGCCATATGGCAAAAACCGACAAAACGGCGACACACAACGCCAACAATACGAAAATCCACTTCGATCCTATCATTTGAGTCCGTATTTCTCCATCCTGCGGTAGAGAGTCTGTCGTGTTATCCCCAATATGCGCGATGCCTGGGCGAGATTTCCATCCGCTTTGGCGAGAGCGTCTTCTATCACCGACCTCTCGGTCTGGCCGAGAGTGCCCCCTTTGCGGACATCGGGCTGCATCTCCACACCGGGCTGGGAGGCGAACGCCTCTTTCTGCAGCACATCACCTCCTATGAGCACAGCCCGCTCCACCATATTGCGGAGCTGGCGTATGTTGCCGCTGTAAGGGAGGCGCGTGAGATATTCCATGGCATCGGCCGAAATCTCGGGAAGTCGCAGCCCATTAGCCTCCGCCGAAGCGCTGATGAAATGGCGCACGAGAAGAGGTATGTCGCCACGGCGCTCGCGCAGGGCCGGCACATGCAGGGTAATCAGGTTGATCCTGTAGAAGAGATCCTCGCGAAACGTACGGTCGCCCACCATCGCCGCAAGATCAGCGTTAGTGGCACACACCACCCTTATGTCGACCTTACGGGTGCGGCTCTCGCCGAGCGGCTCGAAAGTATGCTGCTGTAGCACGCGGAGAAGTTTAACCTGGCAACTCATGTCGAGATCACCTATCTCATCAAGGAATATCGTCCCTTTGTCCGCGAGCTCGAAACGCCCTTTCCGTGCGGCGACGGCACCGGTGAACGCTCCTTTCGTGTGGCCGAACATCTCGCTCTCAAAAAGCGACTGGGCGATTCCGCCGAGATTGACCATGACGAAAGGATTCTCCTTTCGCCTGCTGTTAGCATGGATGGCGTTGGCGATCATCTCCTTGCCAGTGCCGTTCTCTCCGAGGATCAGAACGGGAGCATCAGTCGGAGCAATACGCTCCACTGTGGAAAGAAGCTCCACAAGAGCCTTATCGTTGCCTATAATGCCACATCGGTCGAAAGTTCCGTTGCAAACGGGAAGATCCTGCCTGGAGTTGAGACTCAGGGCGGTCTCGATCCTCTGCAGGAGCACACGGTTTGTCCATGGTTTGGTGATGAAATCATAAGCCCCCGCCTTCATCCCTTCCACAGCCAGCTCGATACTTCCCCATGCGGTGATGAGTATGACCGGAGTGTCAGGCTGGAATATCCTCACTTTCCGCAATAAGGCTATCCCCTCCTCTCCTGTCGTGGCGCGGCTGTAGTTCATATCCATTATGACAAGGTCATAGACGCGAGAGCGCACCTTGTCGAGCGCCTCGCCGGGGTCGGCGGCCACATCCGTGGCATATCCGGCCCTCTTCAGGAGAAGACCGAGCGACATCCGTACGGTGTCGTCGTCATCAACAATCAGAATCATTCTCGTTATTGACAAAATAATAATCTATTATGTGAAGCCTCACAAAGAGAGTATAATGCAAATATACGATTTTATAATAAAATCGCCAAACAGATTGACATTTTTATACAGAAATACAATAAAAGCAGCCTTTTAATTCGGTCACTTCACTATGGCGTCGAAATCGGAGTCGATTCCGGTGTTTCTCTGATAGTCCCATAGAGTCAGGCTGCGTATCTGATAATAGTATAGCCAGAATGAGTAGAGCTCATTGACATATTCACGCCTCGCCTCGTCTTTCTTCACACGGGAATCATTGAGGTCGAGCGTGGAGATCTTGCCGATGAGGAAGGTCTCCACATTGGTGGCATAGCGCTTCTGCGCTATCTCATCGGCACGACGGGCGGTCTGAAGCTGACGGAGCTGGTTGCCGTAGCGTTCCACAAGGATAAAGAGATTCTGACGGAAATTCTGGGTCTCCTGGCGCACCTGGCTCTCGACAAGCCGACGGTTGCTCTCGGCAACCTTCACCTTCCCTTTCCTGCGTCCCCAGTCAACAAGAGGGATCTCGAATCCAATCTCCACCACCTGGTTGTCTTTGAGGTTCTGATAACCGCCGGCAAAAGTGTGGTCTGTGCCGGTATAGCCTATCTGTGCGAACAGGTTGATCTCACGCTGAGCGCCTTTCGCCTTGGCAACTTCATAGTCGGCCTCAAGCTGGCGCCGTATCATCTGCTTGGCAAACTGATTGTTGTCGAGAGCCTTCTCGAGAGCGTCGGCATAGGCAATCTCCACCTCAGGGACATCCAGCGGAATCTCAGGCTCGATCTCCACATCTTCCTCATAGTCGAGGAAGGAACGGAGCTGAAACATATTGCTTTTCAGATTGCTTTCGCAGTCGGTCATATCGGTGCGGGCATTAAGCAGGTTAAGCTCCATCTGCAGAAGGTCATTCTGGCTTATGCGGCCCATCTCACGCTTCTCCTTGGCCACCTCGTAGAGACGCTCAGAGTTCTCAAGATTCTGCACTGCGATCTGGTAATTCTCCTTAGCCATGAGCAGCGAGAAATAATACTGTATGGCGGTCGTTGCCACATCTTCCGACGCGCTGAGGAAGCGTGCCTTTGCCTCATCGTAGCGTACAGGTTCGATCTTGCGGTTCCATTTGAGGTTGTTGACTCCGAATATCGGCTGGTTGAGGGTGATGGCCACAGGTATCGACATATATCGGTTGAATGCCGAGGAGCCTAACTGACGGTAGAAATCGAGCGATGAATTGACAGAGATCTTTCCCCCTGTCAGCCATATGTTCTGTGCCACCGACAGTTCTCCGTTCATCTGCAGATAATTGTTGCGCACGAAGCTGTAGCTGCCGTTGTCGTCCATATAAGGGCTATATTGCTTGTGATAGGACGGCACGGTGGCCGACAGCGCCACCTCCGGAAGAAGCTCCGCACGATATGACCGATAACTCCAATATGCACTCTTGAGCTGATTGAGTGCCACCTCGGCATCTACACTATTAGTTCTCGCCCTGGCCATGACCTCAGGCAATGAAAGGGATAGAGTGTGTGTCTCCTGCCCCGCGGCAGGAAACACACTTACAAGGAATATAAAGAGTTGAAAAAACTGTTTACGCATATGAGTTTAAAGTTTAAAGTTGATGGGTTAAAGGTGAGAGGTTAAAGGTTAAAGAGTAAAGGTTAAAGATTAGAGGGTTAAAATAAGGATGATATAGTAAAAGTGAGTTTAAGGAATTTAAGGAGTTTAAGGGAATTAATGAGGTATAGAAGTTTGGATGAATGCCAAATCATAACTCTATAACCTTTACTCTTTAACCTTTAACCTTTAACCTTTACTCTTTAACCTTTACTCTTATTCTTCTTTTATCGCTATTGCGGGTTCGGTATTCATGGCCCGGTGCGCCGGCCACCATAGACTGACAATCACACTTACCGCCACTATACAGAATGCGGTAGTTTCCATGCCGAGCATTTCCATATTGTCGGAGCCGGGATCGGTCTTGAGCATGACCGTCCAAGCGATAGCTGCGGACAACACTGTGGCTGAGAGAAGAAGTATCAACCCTTCTCCGATAATCCGGCGGAAAATGGCACTTCGGCTTGCCCCGCACACCTTGCGGATGGCTATCTCCTGCACACGCTGTTGGACGCGGAACCAGAAAGTGCCAAGCAACCCAAGGAAAATAATTACAAATACAAAGCATATCAATGCCCCGTACAGGCGTGCTGACACGATGTCAGCCTGCTCCGCGGCCATACGCTTATAGCTTACTTTCTCAGGGGCACTGACATAGATACTCCTGATACCCTGCATCTCCGGGCGGTTCTCGAAGTCTTCCATAAAAGCGTCGCCATGACCGGCCTTGACGCGCACCGCGATCTCGCTCACCAGGAAAGGCTGCTCTTCCGACATGGGGACGATAAGATTGCCATAAGACCTGTTGAACATCGATTCGCGCAACACGTCGACCACATCTCCCACCATATATTTCGCCTCACCGTCCGGCGCATCTTTCACTTTTTTACCGATAAGATCAAGAGGATGACAGCCTCCCGACTCGATTACCTCCTCATCCATTCCGGGACGCGTTGTGATCAGCACTTCCCCCCTTCTCAGGATAGCCTCAAGTTCATCGGCGCTCTTTCCCGTGGCACTCTTCAAACCGAGCACGCGCACCATCTCCGGAGTAATCATCTTTGTAAATCCGTTGTAACCAACCGAATCAGTTCCATCCGTCGGCCAGAGGGTTGTATTCCAGCTACGCTGGTACGGCGTGCCGTTCCAGGAAAGTCCGGCTACCTCCACATTTGGATTCGACCTGTATTCTTCAAGCAACACGCGTATATCACGGTTTCTATCGGCCTGCCCATTTTCCACGGCTACCGGTTCGCTATCTGCATCAGCCTTTACATCATGGATTGTAATGACATAGAGGTTTTCATCATCAAATCCCATCGGAAGTAATGTAGGGTGCAGTATTCCGTGTAGCTGGGCACAGAGAATCCATATGGCAATACTCACGATAGTCAGTCCCGCTATGATCCAAAGATTACCTTTCCATTCGTTGCGCATCTGCTTCAGCAAAGCCCTTTTCATATCATTATTCTTTAGAAAGTTTCATAAGACAATTTTTATTCATGACATCTCGCTATGGCAACCGCCGGCTCCACCCTCGAGGCCCGGAACGCCGGGATGAAGGCACAGAGAATGTTGAGCACGAAGCAGACCGCAAAGGCCACCGCGAAATTCTCCCATTGGAAAAGCATGGAGAACGTCGGGCGCGAATAGACCCCGTCGAGCGCCGACATATAACTGTAGTCGACCATGGTTATGAAATATGACGAAAGAAGAAGCATGAAAAGCACGCACACCATGAATCCAAGGATTCCCCCGGCAAGTGTTATAAGGAAATTCTCCCCGAGCAACTGCACGACAATGGTGGAACGTTTGGCACCGTAAGCACGGCGCACACCTATTTCAGATATGCGGCGAAGCATGCGGCTGTGGGTCATGCTTCCGAGCGTGATAGCCGGAAGAAGGATAAAGACGGCATAATACATCCACATGGTTCTCTTATGAGAATCCGGTTTACCCGCCATATAATCATGGGCATTGCTGTAGAGTTCTTCCTCAAGTGTGTAAGGTTGCCCTCCGTAGCGTAGTTTCATCTCCCCCTTTTTCTCATTGGCCGACGATATTACCTTCATTCTTCTCTCAACCTCCTTTTTGATCTTTGCAATATCTGTGCCGGGAGCAAGTAGCAGACGTACAACGGAGCCTCCTTCGTAAGTGGAATAATTATATGCACGCGGATCGAAAGGCATATAAAGGTTGCCGAACACCTCCCGAAGGATAGGACTCGCGTCGTCGACCACTCCGACCACACGGTAGTTGTCAAGACCGATCTTCACCTCCTGGCCGGCAACAGTATCGTCGTTGAAGAGGCGACGCGCCGCACTACGCGAGAGAACCGTCACTTTGGCATCGGCATCGACCTCGGCCTTATCGAATGGACGGCCGTCGATAAACCGGAAATCGTATATCTTCCAGAACTCGTCATCCACGTGCATCGGCTGCAGGGCGATAAGTTTCCCCCCTTTCACGCTCACATCAGCCATCTCTTCCCATGCCTTCACCAAAGAGATTCCATCCACTCCCTCCAGTCCGGAGTAAAGGCTGAGAGCGAGATCGCTCGACAAGCCTCGTGAAAGCACTATCGGACTATCGTTCATCTCCTCAGATAGGGATTCTCCTGTCAGTATCCGTGCCCGGTTGCTTGCAGGCGCCACTTCCGCCGTCTTGATTCCTTCGGTCATGAAGAAAGCCATCACCAGGAAAATCGACAATGCAGTGCCGCTTACCGACACCCACATGGCCATCTTCTGATGCCGCATCTCATACCATATCTGTCTTAAATAATTCATTTTTTGGTTTAGGGTTGTTGGTTGAGAGTTGAGGGTTTAGAGGGTGAGTATTTAAAGAAATAAACTCTAAACACTAAACACTAAACCCTCAACCTTAAACTAATTATTCGTCTTTTATCGCTATGGCGGGCTCGATCTTCATCGCCTTGCTCGCCGGCCACCACAGACTTAGAATAATGCCGATGCATACGATAACCAGAGTCGCTATCTCACATTTGACGATAACATCCGTTTCCTGAGTGGAGAATACATTCAGGCTCTCAAGATTGGCAAACTTGAATACAACCCAGAAGATCACTCCTGTCAGCAACGTAGCAAATGCAAGAAGTATCATACCCTCTCCTATTATCCTGCCGAACACCGCCTTGCGGGTTGCACCGCAGACCTTGCGGATGGCAATCTCCTGCACCCTCTGCTGTACGCGGAACCAGAATGTGCCGAGCAATCCGAGCAGAATCACTATAAGGATCAGCAACATCATCCCGATGAAAGCGCGTGCTGTGCTTTCAGAACCTTCCTGATTAGAATCTCTCTGATCAGTAAGCTTTGTAAGATTCGACAAATAGAGATTGCGGTGCTGCTGCATGGCCGGAGTATTATCGAATTCCTCCATAAAATCGGCCCCTTTCCCGGGCTTTACCCTTATGGCTATCTCCCAGACATCTCCTGGATTCTCATCGTCGATAGACTTTAGTATCGTTCCTCCCCACGGCCATTCATATTCCGAACGTCTGATAAAATCTATCACATCCGCCACACGATAGTGGTTGACAGAATCTCGGGAGAAATGTACGCTTTCAAGGCTAACCGGTCTTCACGCTCCATAGCTTCCTTCTCTTCGCCATAGTCAGTATATTCAGGACTTTCAGAAGGGACAATCTCCACATGCAGGGTATAGACATCTTCCGCATCGGCACCGACAGGTATTGTCATCGATCCTATCTCACTCCACACATTGATCAGGAGCACCCATATCGCCAGGCTGACAACCGCCAAAGCCACGATAAGCCAGAGATTGTCGCGCCATTCATTACACATCTGTCTCAAAAGTTTCCTTTTCATAACGCAGACTTATTTAGATCGGGCGATGGCCACGGCCGGCTCAACCCTGGAGGCTCGCCATGCCGGAACAAACGCACTGAGAAGATTCAACACAAAACAGAACACAAGAGCCACGAGAAATACGTTCCAGGTAAAGAGCATCTCCAGGGTTGGATTGGCATCAGGCACCGAGTCAAGCATAGTGTCAGTCGGGAAGAAGAGATTGTTGAGCGTAAGCATGAAAACAAAGCTCAACAGCAGACCGATAAATCCACCGGCAGTAGTGATGATGAAATTCTCTCCGAGAATCTGATTGACTATCGAAAGCCGTGAAGCCCCGTAGGCTCTTCTGACTCCTATCTCCGAAACCCTGTGGCGCAGACGGCTCCGCGTCATGCTGCTGAGATTTATAGCGGGAAGAAGCAGAAGCACGATATAGATGATATATGTGCGGTTCTTCTTGCTTTCGTTATCCGGAGTGGTATTGCTGCCGTAATCGGCAGCGGCTATTGTCTGAGCGTCGTACGGCTGGCCATGATAAATGGCTTTCAACCCTTTTTTCTCCTTTTCAATCACAATGTTAAACCGTTTGTAGCGCGATTCGATCTCACCGCGTATGGCATTGACATCGGCATCGGGAGCAAGTAGAAGATAAGCATAGATATTACCCATATGATTCTCGCTGTCTGTCCTGTCGGACGGCCCAAGAGGCATATAGACGTCGGAGGGAGTGGACTTAAGCAGCGGCGACATGTCTTCCACAACACCTTGCACCACATAGGGCACATGCTGCATCATTATCTCGCGGCCGACGACTTTCTCATCGCTGAAAATCTTCCGGGCCACGCTACGGGTCAGTATGACCCTTTTTTCGCCCGATTCGACAGTAGCGGCGTCAAATGGTTTCCCTTCGATAAAATGGAAATCAAACATACGCCAGAAACCGGAATCAGTCTTTTTCACACTCAAGGGTATCGTTTTCTTTCCACGCACCCCGACATTCATTATCTCAGGCCATCCGGAGGCATAGACAGTCTTCTCCACCCCTTCGAGGCCTTCGTAAAACCGCTTTGCGGTCTCATAGGATATGCCACCCGACATGGAATAGCCTACCTCCTCATTGCTTAAATCTATGTAATGGCCTGTCAGGATGCGGTCGCGATCCGACTCCGGGGCGACAGCGGCTGTCTTGGCCTTGTCGCCCATGAAGAAGGCCATCACCAGGAAGATTGACAGCGCGGTGCCCGATATCGACACCCACGTCATCATCTTCTGATGCCGCATCTCATACCATATCTGTTTGAAATAATTCATTTTTTTAGTTTAAAGTTTAGAGTTGAGAGTTTAGTTCGTTGAGGGGTGAGAGTTTAGATTTGAGGGGTGAGGAAATAAACTCTAAACACTAAACTCTCAACCTTAAATTATTCGTCTTTGATGGCTATCGCCGGCTCAATCGACATTGCGCGTCGCGCGGGATAAAGCACACTCAGCACTATGCTCAGAGCCACAAAGAATATGGCAACAAACTCTATGATGAGCACCTCTTTCCAGCTCATGCCGAGCATATCACCGGCATAATGGCAGAAAGGCCAGACGCATGCGGAAGCTATCACGGCTCCAAAGACCAGAAGTGTCATACCCTCGGAGATAATCCTGCGGAATATCTCCACTCGTGTCGCACCGCACACCTTGCGGATAGCGATCTCGCTGACGCGCTGCTGCATGCGGAACCAGAAGCTGCCGAGGAGCCCGAGGAAGATTGTGACGAGCAGGAATCCCATAACCACGACAAACATACGTACGGTCGTGTCGTTGTCGCGCTGGTTAGCTTCGCGTATGTCCATGAGGCTCTTTATGTCAGTGAGATAGAAATTGCGCTGCCGCTGAAGAGTCTTGTCTTTCAGGAAAGTCTGCTTAAAGCTATCGCCATGGCCGGGTTTAACCCTTACCGCCACGTGCGAAGCCCAATCATTGTTTTCATCGAGTGGCACAATCGCCGTTCCTCCCCAAGAGAGTTCATAATCGTTTCTACGCACCTGTGCGATAAGGTCTGCAACTTTATACTGTCTCGTCGAATCACCGCCGATGTAGACAATCTTTCCAAGGAAATCCTTAGGATCTCGACCCTGTTCCTCATAAGTGTCGCTGTTCGACAGCAGGATTTCCCCACGACGCAGAGATTCCGTAAGCATCTTCTCGTCCTTACCTGTCAGGCTCTTAAACTTAAGCACCTTCACGATTTCGGGAGTTCCATAACGCATATTGGCCATATAGTCGATAGAATCAGATCTGTCGCTATACTGAATGTTGATGCCCTGAAAATTATAATTATAAGGAATCGCGTTGCGCGACATAGCCACAGCCTCCACGTCGGGATGCTCCGCCAGACGGCGCAAAAGGGCGTTGCGGTCATCATAAAAACCTGCGGTGGAATCGGGAACCACATATTCCGGGCTCTCTTTCTGCACCATTCTTACCTGCATGACATATACATCATCAGGTGTGAAGCCACGCTCCCTGAAAAGGCCCTGCGTCAAGGCATAAAGCACGGTAATGATCACCCATATGGCGGCTATGACTACACCAAGTTCCACCACAATCCATACATTCTCGCGCCAGTCGTTCTTTATCTGTGTCAATAATGCTCTTTTCATGATCGATCTGTTTTTATCGTGATTTGGCTATCGCGACGGCCGGTTCAACCCTGGAGGCTTTCCAGGCCGGCACCGTAGCGCTGAGAATATTAAGGATGAAACAGAACCCGAGCGCTATCAGGAAGTTCTTCCACGTGAAAAGCATTCCGAGCGTGGGGTGAGCGTTGACGATGTCGAGCGAAGAGGGATCGAGTTGTCCGGTCATGTTGAAGAACAGACTTGAAGCGAGCCATACGAAAATAATGCTCAGCACAAGACCTATTATTCCACCCGCTATGGTTATCACGAGGTTTTCGCCAAACATCTGGCCGATAATGCTACCCCTCTTGGCCCCGAAAGCACGGCGCACACCTATCTCTGTGACCCGGTGGCGCAGACGGCTGCGCGTCATGCTGCTCAGGTTGATGGCAGGCAACAGTATAAGAATAGTGTAGATCAGGTAGTTCATCTTATTATGACCTTCAATATCAGGGCCATTGTTGCTACCGTAACCACCGAGCATGATCTCAGCCGTGCTGTAGGGCTGACCATGATAAAACGGTTCCCAGCCCTCTTTCTCCAGCGTAGTCTTCAGGGTTGTATACCGGCTCTCCACCTGTCTTTTCAGATCTTCCTGGCTCACACCATCCTTTGCGAGGAGCACAGCGCGAGAGTCGCCAAACCACGCATCATCGCCATTGCCAACCCACCTATGATTGAATATTGTGTAGATGTTGGCATATGTGTTCTGGAAAAGCGGATTGACATCCTCCACAACGCCGACAACGTCATAGGGCATACAGTCGATCACTATCTCACGTCCGGCAACTTTATCCTCGCCGAACAGCCTACGCGCGAGGCTTCTGGTCAGGATAGCCTTGTTGGCCACCGACTCGTATTCACCTTTCTCGAATGGACGTCCGTCGACAAAGCTGAAATCGTAGATTTTCCAGAATTCATCGTCGACCGTTGCCCTGAGGGCGGATACCATCTCACCCCCTTTGACATTCACATCGCTGCTACCCGAATGAGCTCCCATATACGCTACGCGCTCCACTCCATCAAGGTTTTCGTAGAACTTTTTAGCATATTCATACGAGACAGGGCCTGAACTGTCGTTGGTGCCACCCAGTTTCTTCACATGCATGTTCTCGCCTATGAATATCCTGGCGCGGTCGCTCTCAGGCGACATCGCCACGGTCTTGGCATGTTCGGTCATGAAAAATGCCATCACCAGGAAGATTGACAGCGCGGTGCCCGATATCGACACCCACGTCATCATTCGCTGATGCCGCATCTCATACCATATTTGTTTGAAATAGTTCATTTTTTGTTTAGTTGAAAGTTGAGGGTTGAGAGTTTAGAGGTGAGCGGTGAGGGTTAAGAGTTGAGGAATGAGGGAATTGACGCTAAACTTTAAACTCTAAACTTTAAACTTTAAACTTTAAACTCTAAACTTTAAACTTTAAACTCTAAACTCTAAACTTTAAACTTTAAACTCTAAACTCTAAACTCTAAACTTTTAAACTCTAAATCTTTATTATTCAACCTGGCGGCCGTCGAAGAACCGGATTATGCGGTCGGTCATGCGTGCCTGGCTCTCATTGTGGGTAACCATGACAATTGTGCGGCCGTCTTCCTTGTTGAGCTGGTGTAGAATCTCCATCACTTCCTGTCCCATCTTGGAGTCGAGGTTACCGGTGGGCTCGTCGGCAAGCACTATCTGCGGATCGCCGATAATGGCGCGTGCTATAGCCACCCTCTGGCACTGTCCGCCGGAGAGTTGTCCCGGGAAATGGCGCATACGGTGGCTGAGGCCCAGACGGGTCAACACCTCCGCAACCTTCTCATGGCGCTCCTTCGAGCTCACACCGTTGCGGTAAGCCAAAGGAAGGGCCACATTGTCAGCCACGTTTAGCGACGGGATAAGGTGGAAACTCTGGAACACGAAACCGATGTTGCGGTTGCGGAACTCCGAAAGCTGGCTGTCGTTCATGTTCCCTGTAGCGTCGTTCATGATCGTCACTGTGCCGCGGGTGGGCACATCGAGAAGACCGACAATGTTGAGCAGAGTGGATTTACCACATCCCGAAGGACCCATTATGCTGACGAACTCACCTTTCTCTATCTCCAGGTTCACGTTTTCGAGTGCGAGAGTTTCAATTTCCTTGGTACGGTAGACCTTGTCTACACCTTTTAATGTAATGATTGCCATTGTATCTGATGTTTTAAATGAATTTACGCGATTATTTGAGTTTTATCGATTTCTTATTCTTGTAGGTTGCCATGTCGCTGACCACGACAGGCTCACCCGGCTGTATGCCGCTCTTCACCTCCACGAAGTCGAAGTTGGAGTCGCCGAGGGTGACGGTGCGGCGTTCGAGCTTACCCTCTCCGGTCTTCACGAATAGCTGATAACTGCCGGCTCCCTGGAAATATGATCCGTTGGGGATCCTGACCACCCCGTCGTGTATGTCGTAGACCACGTTAAGGTCGGTGCGCAGTCCGGAACGGAGCAGCTTGTCGGCATCGTCGTCGAGAAGCACTGTGAATTGCACCATACCATTGACACTCTGGGGAGATATATTGCTGATATGTCCCTTGATAGTGTTGCGGTTTATGCGGACGTTTACTGCCGATCCTATCGAGAGTTTTCCGGAATTGCTCTCGGGAATTTCTCCGTTGATCTTGAAATGTGTAAGGTCTGACACCACGGCAAGCTTCTCGCCCGCGGCAATGCTCGTGCCGAGGCTCTTGTTGAGGAAAGTCACTGTGCCCTGACGCGGAGCCTTCACCCGCGCGTCGTCCATCGTGCGCTGCATCTCCTCCAGGTTGCGGGCGGAGATCGTGCCCTCCAGCTGCTTGCTGCGGAAAGATGCCGCGTGGGCCTTGCGCTCGTTGGCAAGCTGCATGCGGAGCTGCTCGAGTTCGAGTTTTCCTGTTTCATAAGCAAGCTGGGCCTCGCGTATGCGGTCGCCGGTGCCGCTTCCGATACTGTCGAGACGTTTCTCGTTGGCCACCTCAGCCTTCAGATGGCTCACGGCCATCTCCTTCGCCTTTATCTTCATTTCCAAGTCGGTGATATATGTGGCGTTATTGAGCCGTGCCTGCTCAATCTCGTTGCGTTTCATGCTTACCTCATCTGAAGCGCGGCGAAGCTCCATCTCCGTCGACTGAAGGTCGAGCTTAAGAAGAGACTGTCCGGCATCAACCTTATCTCCCTCGTTGCAATAGACCTCCATGATCTTTGTCGACACAGGAGAGACGATCGCCTGCTCATAGAGAGGCACTATCTTACCCGATGCCGACACACTGCTCTCTATCGTGCCCCGTTCGGCCGGAGCGATAGTCAGGTCGCTCTCCTTCACACTCTCCCCAACCAGGAGGATAACAATGGCGACTACCGCCACCACACCCAAGACCGCGCATGCGATCTTCATCCATCTCTTGCGCGCATCCTTGCGCCGTTCCTCTATCGATATTTCTCTATCCATTTTGTGGTATTGATTATCTTTACGTTTGAAAAATCACTGCAAAACGCACCGACAATCTCCGTGCCAAATACATAAATAATTGATTGCCAGAATATATCTTCCACTTCTCAGTGTCCGAAAACGGACACATGTCCGCTCATCGCCACACATTGTCCGTACACCTTCCCGGCAGACAACACGCATTCTTGGCTTTTCACGTTTTTTTATTACATTTGCATGAAAATCGATGAATATGGCAGTATGAAAATTAACTGTCTTTTTTACAGAGAAGTCTCGATTATTTCGATTATCTTTGCAACTCAGTCATAATAAACAACTGATTATGGATTTCAAAGACGTGATAAAAAGCAGGTATTCCTGCAAGAAATACTCCTCAAGACCCGTAGAGGAGGAGACCCTTGTCCGCATTCTTGAGGCCGGAAGGCTCGCCCCGACAGCCAAGAACCTGCAGGAACAGCATATTTATGTGGCCACGCGCCCCGAGACATTAGAGATCATCGACGCCGTGACACCATGCCGCTATGGAGCGCCGATGGTGCTCGTGGTGGCCTTCGACAAGGAGAATGTCTACACCTATCCCGGAGGGAAACGCCAGTCAGGAGTTGAGGACGCCGCAATAGTGGCGACCCACCTCATGCTTGCGGCGACCGACGAAGGAGTGGATTCATGCTGGCTCAACTGCTTCGACCCCGACAAACTCCACGCGATGCTCAGGCTACCCGACAACGAGGAGATACTCATGCTTCTCGACCTCGGATATGCCGATGAGGAAGGCAAACCGCTTCCAAACCATTTCTCACGCAAACCGCTGTCGGATACCGTGAGCCGATTATGATACCTGCACAAACCAGCATCACATGGAACAGAACACTCTTTATCCCCCCTTCACCATAGGGGTAGACCTTGGAGGCACCAACACGGTCTTCGCGGTAGTCGACTCCGTGGGCCACATTCTGGCCAAAGACTCAATACCGACCAAGACGCCCACCATAGAGAACTGGGCAGACATGCTTGCCCGACGCATATCCGCGATGATCGACACCCTGCGGCTTGATGAACAGATCGAAGGAATAGGGATCGGCGCTCCGTGCGCCAACTCCTCCACAGGCTGCATCGAGGCTGCCACCAATCTCCCCTGGCCCTCCCCAATCCCTCTCGTCAACATGATGGAGAGTCGTCTTGGAATACACACAGTCATCAGCAACGACGCCAACGCAGCCGCCATAGGAGAGATGACCTACGGGGCGGCCGCCGGACTACGCAATTTCATCGTCATAACCCTCGGCACAAGCGTAGGGGGAGGCATCGTCTGCGACGGCCACCTGCTCTCGGGGACCCGCGGATTCGCCGGCGAGATAGGCCACATCACCTTCCCCTTCGCCTCCGACCGTCTTTGCAGCTGCGGACGCCACGGCTGTCTCCACACGATTGCCTCCGCCGAAGGAATATGCCACACTGCCCGAAAATTTCTGGCTATTTCCGATGCACAATCAACACTCCGCGACATCCCCGAAAAGGAGATGACCCCCAGAAAAGTGTATGAAGCCGCCAAGAGCGGCGACCTCATAGCACAGGATATCTTAGACTTCACCGGGCGCTGCCTCGGGAAAGCGTCAGCTGAATTCGCGGCAATGACAGATCCGGAGGCGATAATCCTGTTCGGCGGAGTGGCTAAAGCCGCCGACCTGCTCATCCCTCCGATGCGGGAGGCCTTCAACGACACCGCCCTTTTCCTATATAAAGACAGGGTACGGTTCATGCACTCGAAACTCGACGACGCCGACGCAGCCATCCTCGGCGCCGCCTCACTGCCATACATGTAAACGCCAATATAATCCATATACCGACACCATGACAACAGGATATTTCAGAAACGCCCTCCGCTGCCTGGCGATAGGCGCGGCAGCATGTCTGGCACAGACTGCCGCCGGAGAATATGTACCATCGCCCGAGGTGCTCGAGTCGAGAGAGCGTTTCGCCGACGACCGCTTCGGCATCTTCCTCCACTGGGGCATATACAGCATGTTCGGCCAGGGGGAATGGTATCTCAACTACGGCCCGAAAGCTGAGGAATACGTTAAAGCCGCCAAAGGGTTCTACCCTGCGCGGTTTAACGCGGCTGAATGGGTGGGCGCGATAAAAGATGCAGGAGCGAAATACATCTGCATCACCACACGCCACCACGACGGGTTCTCGATGTGGCACACCGCCGAGAACGACTACAATATCGTAGACGGCACACCTTTTGGCCGCGACATTCTCAAGGAGCTCTCCGAAGAATGCGCACGCCAGGGGATTGCCCTCCATCTATATTATTCCCATCTCGACTGGGTACGCGACGACTATCCCCAGGGACGCACCGGCCACACCACAGGCCGCGACGCCTCGAAAGCAGACTGGAATTCATACTACGGATTCATGAACCGCCAGCTTAAGGAACTCCTGACAGGCTACGGCCCCATACGCGCGATATGGTTCGACGGATGGTGGGATCATGATGAAGACGCCACCCCTTTCGACTGGCAGCTTCCGGAGCAATATGAGATGATCCACCGTATGCAGCCCTCATGCATGGTGGCCAACAACCATCATCAGTCACCTTTCCCCGGCGAAGATATCCAGATCTTCGAGCGTGACCTGCCCGGAGAGAACACTGCCGGGCTTTCCGGCCAGGAGGTGAGCAGGCTTCCCCTTGAGACATGCAACACTATGAACGGCATGTGGGGCTACAAGATACTCGACCAGAACTACAAAGATAGCCGCACGCTCATACGTTATCTCGTAAAAGCCGCCGGAATGGGTGCGAACCTGCTTCTCAACATAGGCCCGCAGCCCGACGGCTCGCTTCCAGCCGCAGCCCTCTCCCGGCTCAAAGAGATAGGAAACTGGCTCCGTGAGAACGGTGAGACAATCTATGCCACCGACGCAGGCCCATTCCCCGCGCAATCGTGGGGAACCTCCACAAGGAAAGGGAATCGTCTTTTCCTCCATGTCATGACTCCGGAGAGCGATGCCATCCTTATCCCGGAGAATGTGAAGATAAAGAAAGCCAAGGAGTTCGCAACCGGGAAGGCCTTGAAGGTATCAAAGGCCGGATCGCATCATGTGGTGCATCTTCCGGCTACAGGAGACGTAGACGACCTGATAATCGAATGTGAGACATACGACTGAAATAAATTGTCAATATGATTGACCTTGAAATATGTTGCGGCGACCTTGCAAGCGTCATGGCCGCACGTGAGGGTGGTGCGACACGCATTGAGCTCTGCTCCGGACTCGCAGAAGGGGGACTGACGCCATCGGCTGCACTGATTCGTGCGGCTGTCGCATCCGGCATAGAGCGTGTCAACGTGCTCATAAGGGCACGTAGCGGAGATTTCCTTTACTCAGACTCCGAGATCTGTCTTATGGAGGAGGATATCCGCCAGGCTGTGGCCTCGGGTGCCACAGGCATCGTGATCGGAGCGCTCACTCCTGACGGAGAGATTGACACCAAGGCATGCCGGAGTATGATAGCGGCCGCGCGCGACAACGCCGGCCGGAATATCAACGTGACCTTCCACAGGGCTTTCGATCTCTCGCGTGATCCTTTGGAGAGCCTCGAGAAGATCGTGGAACTCGGATGCGACTGCCTGCTTACCTCAGGTATGGCGTCGGCGGCGGTGAAAGGCATACCTGTATTGCGTCAGCTTGCCGAACGCGCGGACCACAGGATAACTGTCATGGCCGGTGCCGGGATAAATCCCGACAACGCTGCCGACATAATCGCGGCTACGGGCGTCGGAGCGATTCATGCCACAGCGCGGAAGCCTCAGGCAAGCCGCATGCGATTTCGCCGCCCCGCCGTGCCGATGGGGGTGCCCGGAGCCGACGAATATGCTCCTCTCTCCACCTCCCCCGACATAGTAAAGAATCTTCTGACCATAATTCATAACCAATGAGAATACCGCTTCTGGCCATAGGCCTGCTTTCATCAATATATTCCCTCGCTGTGACTCCCAATGAAGCCCTCGACTTCCTCTATTCATCCATGCCACTCCCCGACCGCGTGGATTACACAGAGGAATTCTATCGCGCCAATGTCGAGGCATCGCTCAAGGCCCGTGCTGAGATGCCCTGGGGCAACACCGTGCCCGACAGGGAGTTTCTACATTTCGTACTGCCGGTGCGTGTCAACAATGAGAACCTCGACATGTCTCGACCCATATTCTATGAAGAACTCAAGGATAGAGTCAAGGGTCTGTCGATGGAGGAAGCTATCCTCGAGGTCAACCACTGGTGTCATGAGAAAGTGACATATAAACCCTCCGATGCGCGTACTTCCTCCCCACTTTCCTCAGTGAGCCAGGCCATTGGCCGATGCGGTGAGGAGTCTACATTCACAGTGGCCGCCCTACGGTCAGTGGGGATTCCGGCACGCCAGATATATACTCCCCGTTGGGCGCACACTGATGACAACCACGCATGGGTCGAGGCCTGGGCCGACGGTCGATGGCATTTCATCGGAGCATGTGAACCTGAACCGGTTCTCGACCTCGCATGGTTCAACGACCCCGCCTCGCGCGGCCTGCTGATGACCACCAATGTGGTAGGCCAATATGAAGGACCTGAGGAGGTACTTCTACGCGAACCTCTAACAACGCGGATAAACGTGACCGGCAACTACGCCCCCGTGGGCGATATTCCCGTGAAAGCCGTATATCCCGACGGCAGGCCGGCAAAAGGCGCTAAGGTGAATTTCTGCATCTACAACTATGCTGAATATTATCCGGCCGTGACCAAGACGGCGTCCGACGACGGATCGGCTACGCTTACAGCCGGACTCGGCGACATGCTCGTATGGGCCACAGACGGCAGCCGGTTCGGTTTAGCGAAAGGTCGGCCCGGTTCCGGTGAAGTCACCGTAGTTCTCGACAAGGACGCCACATCACAGGGTTCGTTCGATTTCGATATGATTCCGCCCGCATCCGCCTCTACCGCTCCGGCGGTATCGCCTGAACAGCGGGCTGAGAATACTCTGCGCATGCAGCGCGAAGACTCGATACGCAATGCCTACATGTCAACCTTCGTCACTCCGGAAGAGGGGCGCCAGATAGCCGGAAGACTCGGGCTTGATCCCGAAAGACTGTCCGGAGTTCTTGTCGAATCGCGCGGCAACCACGATGCAATCGTGAAATGTCTGGAAGGACTTGAGGGTTTTGAGCGCTACACAGCCCTCGCGTTGCTCCTCAACGTCAGCGAGAAAGACCGCCGTGATATCCCTGCGGAAGTGATCGTAGATCATGTGGCCAACACTCCGCGTCTTGACAACCGCTCCGACTGGGACTCCGAGATCTATAACCGCTATATCCTCTCCCCCCGCATCGAACATGAGTTCCTGACCCCCTGGCGCTCCGTGCTGCGTCCTGAGCTTCAGGCCGAGGGGCTCGGCAAAGACCCCGAGGAGCTGGCAGGATGGATCGACGAGAACATAATTCTGGCAGACGCCGACAACCCCAAGGCGCTCCGCATCAGCCCTGCCTCCGTGCTCCGCGAGAGGAAGGCCGACCGTCTGTCGCGCGACATATTCTTCGTAGCCGCGGCCCGCTCGCTCGGCATGCCGGCGCGCATCGACCCTGTGACCGGAGCCACACAGTATCTTCTCCCCGACGGAGTCTGGAAAACAGTTTCTTTCCGCGATGCCGACAAGACAAAAAGGGAGGCGGCAGCCGCCGGTAAAGCCTCGCTCTCCTTGTCGTTCACTCCCCAAGGACACATAATAGACCCGAAATATTATTCCCAGTTCTCTCTCTCGAGAATAGAGGGAGGTGTGCCCCGTCAGCTCGAGTTTGACGAGGGAGCAGCATTCTCGCAGATATTCGCGTCGCCCGTGGAGTTGGAACCGGGCCAGTATATGCTCACTTCCGGACAGCGCCTCGCCAACGGCGGTGTGCTGGCGCGCACGGAACTCTTCACGGTAAATGAAGGAGAGAAAGCCTCAAAGACCCTCACGGTGCGTGCGGACGACAGCGAGGTGTCGGTGATCGGTTCGCTCAACGCGGAAAACATATATCATGACCTTGATCTTGACGCCGACAAGAGCATCCTCTCCACCACCGGACGCGGATACTATATTATAGGGATAATCTCACCGAATCACGAGCCCTCCACCCACGCCCTCAATGACCTTTCGGCCGTTGCCACACAGCTCGAGGCCACGGGGCGCAAGATCTTGCTCCTTTTCGACAATGCCGAGTCTGCATCCCGCTTCCGCCGCGAAGCCTTCTCAAAACTGCCGGCCAATGTGGTGTTCGGCATAGACAACGGCAGTGCGTCGCTTGCGGAGCTCAGGGAGTCGCTCCATCTCCCGGACAACGTGGATAAGCCGGTATTCGCCATAGCCGACACCTTCAACCGTGTTGTGTGGAACTCCAACGGCTACACCATCGGCATCGGCGACACCATCCTGTCCATTCTATCACGCATACGCTGATCCCCTACCGCCGGTTGCAAACAATAGATTGGAGACAGGTGCGTATACAGACTGCAGAGCCCGCAAAGAGTAAGGAAAAACTACTTTGCGGGCTCTCCATCTTCGGGGGCATGAATCGCGCAAGATGGACCGCAATTCATATGTATTGCGTTTTTTAAGAGATTTTTTGCGGTGGTTTGCAGGGATTTTACTAACTTTGCCCCCGAAAGAGGCATTACATATCATCCAATCCTCACCCCAACAATATCCTTATGAGACTCAGATTACTGTCTTCATTGCTTGCCGCGACGGCATTTTTCTTCAATTCACATGCGCAGACGGATTCAATTCCCCCGAGTCCGGCAGATTCCGTAGCCCCACAGTCATCGGCAGTCGGCCAGGCACCCCGACCCATGGCGGAATCCACATCATGGTTCAAGCGCAACAATGTGCTCGATCACGTGAGTGTTGCTTTCACAGTGGGCACTCCCGGTCTCGGATTCGAACTCCAGGCACCTGTCACGAAATGGGCGAATGTGCGCGCCGGGCTCGACGGAATACCCCGTTTTCATTTCCCCATGACTTTCCCTGTCGCCACATATGCCGAGGGGAAGGTCAACGATAATTTTGACAAGATCAAGGAGATGATGCTTAAGATGACAGGCGAGGAGATGCACGAAGAGGTGAAAATGACAGCTAAGCCCAAGATGCTCAACTTCAAGTTTCTTGTCGACATCTTCCCCTTTCAGCAAAATCGCCATTGGCACGTCACGGCCGGTTTCTATCTCGGAGGCTCGACTGTGGGGACCGCCATCAACGACATGGACGAGACGTCGACCCTTGTGGCGATGAACATCTACAACCGCTTCTACACGCGTCTTAAGAAATACGGATATGAACACGAGCCGATATTCGGCGATGTATATCTCGACAAAGAGCAATATGAGGAACTGATGTCGTACGGACTGATGGGAATCCACATAGGCGACAACAAAGACGGCACACCTTATTATATGACCCCGGCGAGCAACGGCACGGTAAGCGCCAAGGCATTTGCCAACGCATTCAAGCCCTATCTCGGGCTGGGCTACAGCGGAGCCGTCGACAAAGCCCGTCGCCTCAATATCGGATTTGAGGCAGGAGTGCTCTTCTGGGGAGGAGCCCCCGACATCATCCTCCACGACGGTGTCAACATGACCAAAGACCTGATCAACATCCGCGGCAAGGTGGGCGACTATGTAGATTTCATCAAGGCTCTGAAGGTGTATCCGTGCATCAGCTTCAAGATAAGCTACGACCTGCTGTGATCATCTTCATCCGTGAGAGAATCAGGCCGGAGATTGCACCGGCAGTCAGATTCCACGGAAATATTTTTTTGATAAAATCTTATTTACGTGCGTTTTTGTTTTGATTATTGTGGAAATTTTCTTAAATTTGCGCCAAAATCGCGGAGATATGCCTCCCGCAGGCAATATCCCCGCGTGATGTCGTAAACATTCATAGAATAATTAACCTTTAAAACTCATAAATAATAACCCTTTTCAAGTGTGGGTTAACCGCGATGGTAAAGATCCGCACATGAAACTAAAATAACTACAGATGGAAGCAGAAAAGAAACCCAAGCGTCCGCGCATAAACACGATGCCGACTTCCGCTCCGGGCGAAGGCGGGGAAACAGAAAGCCGCTATGAGAAAGTGAACTATCCTAACGATGACAAGGCTCCCATGGCCGGCGAGCGCCAGCAGGGCCAGCGCCAGTACGGTGACCGTCAGGGCTATCAGCAGCGTCCCTACGGCTATCAGAACCGTCAGGGCGGATACCGCAGCTACAACAACAATTATGACCGTCAGTCATCCTACCGCCCGAACTATCAGGACCGCTCCGCACAGGCATCGGCCGACGGAGAGAAGACTGACAACCAGCAGGAGCAGGGCTTCCAGAACACCGAAGGCGGCTATCAGCCCCGTCAAGGCTATCAGCCCCGCCAGAATGGCTACCAGCCCCGTCAGAACGGTTATCAGCCCCGCCAGAACGGTTATCAGCCCCGCCAGGGTGGATACAACCAGAACCGTCAGGGTGGATACAATCAGAACCGCCAGGGTGGATACAACCAGAACCGCCAGAACGGTTACAACAAGCAAGGATACAACCAGCAGGGACATCAAGGCGGATATAACCAGAACCGCCAGGGTGGATACAACCAGAACCGTCAGGGCGGCTATAACCGTCAGGGTGGATATAACCAGAACCGCCAGGGTGGATACAACAAGCAGGGCTACAACCAGCAGAACGGATACAACCAGAACCGCCAGGGTGGATTCCGCAAGCAGCAGAACATGAAGTTCACGCCGCGTCCGAAACAGATTGACTATGTTATCGAGGACATCGATCCGAACGAGCAGATCCGTCTCAACAAATTCATGGCAAACTCCGGCATCTGCTCACGCCGCGAAGCCGATGAATACATCACACAGGGTCTCGTGAAAGTCAACGGTGAGGTAGTGACTGAGCTCGGCACAAAGATCACACGAAACGATGTGGTGGAATATGATGAGAAAGTCGTGACTCCCGAGCGCAAATGCTATGTGCTCCTCAACAAGCCTAAAGACTGCGTGACCACCAGCGATGACCCCAACGGACGTCTCACTGTGCTTGATCTGGTCAAGAACGCATGCCGCGAGAGGATATATCCGGTAGGACGACTCGACCGCAACACCACGGGCGTGCTTCTCCTCACCAACGACGGCGACCTCGCCTCGAAGCTCACCCATCCGAAATTCGTCAAGAAGAAGATATATCATGTCTGGACAGACAAAGACATCTCCGAGGAGGACATGCAGCGCATAGCCGACGGCATAGAGCTCGACGACGGAGAGATCCATGCCGACGCCATCAGCTATGTCAGCGAGACAGACCGCAATCAGGCCGGCATCGAGATCCACAGCGGACGCAACCGTATCGTGCGCCGCATTTTCGAGAGCCTCGGCTACCGTGTCACCAAGCTTGACCGTGTGTATTTCGCCGGTCTGACAAAGAAGAACCTACCCCGTGGCCGCTGGCGCTACCTCACTCAGGAAGAGGTCAACTTCCTCCGCATGGGAAGCTTCGAGTAAAGTTTAGAGTTTAGAGTTTAAAGTTTAAAGTTTAGAGTTTAAAGAGTAAAGTTTAAAGGTTAATGTTTAATGTTTAAAGATCATAGGTTAAATCCTTTAACCTTCCTCCTTTAACCTTTAACCTTTATACCCTTTAACCTTTATATCCTTTAACCCTTTATTAAATGGAAGATATAAGAAGAAAGACAGTCAAGGAGATTCTGGAAGCCGGAGCAGCTGAGGCTGGGAAAAAGGTTGACGTGAAAGGATGGGTGCGCACGCGCCGTGGCAACAAGAACGTGCAGTTTGTGGCCCTCAACGACGGAAGCACCATCAATAATCTCCAGATCGTTTTCGATCTCTCCAGATTCACCGACCAGGAACTCAAGCCCATAACCACGGGCTCCAGCATACATGTGCAAGGACAGCTCGTCGCGTCGCAAGGTGCCGGGCAGAGTGTAGAGGTACAGGCCGAAGAGCTCGAGATATATGGCACCGCACCTGCCGACTATCCCCTCCAGAAGAAGGGGCACACTCTCGAGTTTCTCCGCGAAAAGGCACACCTGCGTCCGCGAACCAACACGTTCGGAGCCGTGCTCCGCATACGCCACGCCCTGGCCTATGCAATACATAAGTTCTTCAACGACCGCGGTTTCGTGTATTTCCACACTCCGCTTATCACTGCATCCGACTGCGAAGGAGCCGGCGCACAGTTCCAGGTCACGACGCTCAATCTCAACGATCTGCCCCGCACGCAGCAGGGAGAAGTGGACTACTCGGAAGATTTTTTCGGCAAGCTTGCCAGCCTGACCGTATCCGGCCAGCTCGAGGGGGAACTCGGGGCGACAGCTTTGGGTCTTATCTACACGTTCGGCCCCACATTCCGCGCAGAGAATTCCAACACGCCGCGCCATCTGAGTGAATTCTGGATGATTGAGCCCGAGATGGCTTTCTACGAGATCGCCGACAACATGGATCTCGCCGAGGAGTTTGTGAAATACTGTATCAGCTATGCGCTCGACCACTGCAAAGACGATATCCAGTTCCTCAACGACCACTTCGACAAAGAACTGATCGACCGCCTGAAATTCGTGATCGACAATGACTTCGTCCGTCTCCCCTACACGGAGGGCGTGAAGATTCTTGAGGAGAGCGGCAAAAAATTCGAATTCCCCGTCTACTGGGGTGTCGACCTTGCCTCGGAGCATGAGCGCTACCTCGTGGAGGAGCATTTCAAGAAGCCGGTGATCCTGACCGACTATCCTAAAGAGATCAAGGCCTTCTACATGAAGCTCAACGACGACGGCAAGACCGTTCGCGCGATGGACGTGCTCTTCCCGAAAATCGGAGAGATTATCGGCGGAAGCCAGCGTGAGGAGAACTACGACAAGCTTCAGAAACGCGTGGAAGAACTTGGTCTGACAGGCATGGACTGGTATATGGACACCCGTAAATACGGCACCGTCCCCCACAGCGGTTTCGGTCTCGGCTTCGAGCGCCTCGTGCTCTTCGTCACGGGCATGCAGAACATCCGCGACGTGATTCCCTTCCCGAGATATCCGAAGAACTGCGAATATTGATGGCAACGACAACTCCACACACACACCGCGGCGCCATGGCTGGACTGACAGCCATGGCGTTGCTGTGGCTTTGCTGTCTGTGTATTCTCCCCGTATCCGCTCTTCCCGCGGCTCCCGGCCGCTCTCCTGAAGCGATGGCCGACTCCCTGACCGTGAGTCTTGTCACCTGTTGGCCTGGGGAGGAAATATACGAGCTTTGCGGCCACGAGGCAATCCGGGTAAGGGGAATGGGACGCGACTCAGTGTGGAACTATGGCATATTCGATTTCCGGGAGCCCAATTTCGTATACCGTTTCGTCAAAGGCGAGACAGACTATATGGTGGCAGGCTACCCATTCGAATGGTTTCTCCCGGAATACGTAGCGGGAGGACGCAAGGTGGTGGAGCAGGATCTCGACCTGACTCAGGAAGAGGCCCGCAGGGTGCTCGCCATGCTCCAGAACGGAGCTCTCCCCCAGAACCGCCGCTACCGCTACAACTACGTGAAGAACAACTGCGCCACCCGCATCCACGAACTTCTCGATTCTGCGGTGTCGGCCAGGGTGATTTATCCCGACAGCGTGCGATTCGGCACCTTCCGCAACGAGATGCGCGCCTATCATAAAGATTATCCGTGGTATCAGTTCGGCATTGACCTGGCTCTCGGATCAGGCATAGACTATCAGCTGGCTCCCCGTGAGGAGATGTTCGTGCCTTTGGAGATGATGCGCCAGGCCGGAGAGGCCAGGATGGCCGACGGCCGCAAGCTTGTCAGGGCCACCCGGGTAATCAATGAGGGGCGTCCCGACGCCACGCTGCCCCCTACTCCCGCCTGGGCCACACCATTGACATGGGCATGGCTTATCGGCGCCCTGCTGATCATGGTCAGCGCCTGGTCACTGATTAAGAGACGTATACTGCGCTGGGTATTCTCGCTATGGTTTCTGCTCCTCGGAGCGGCCGGAACAATAGTGGCTTTCCTGGTGTTTATATCAAGCCATGAGGCCACATCGCCCAACACCCTCCTCATATGGCTAAATCCGCTGCAGCTTCTATTCGGAATCTGCCTATGGTGGCGGCGCACCCGTCCCGTGGCCACGGCAATGGCCTACCTCGATGTGGTGGCCATGGTCTGTATGCTTGTAGTATGGCCTTTCCAGAACCAGAGCGCCAACCCTGCGTTCTTCCCCCTGATGGTGGCCACGCTCCTCATGGCCGGCGTCTATGCAATAATCGCAAGCAAAGAAAGTTATATAAATAATGGGCGTCTCCCTGCCGGAAAGTCCGCATCGAAGCGGCGAAACAGCACCGTAAGGGGAACATCCGCCTCCGGCAGACGCCGGAAAAAAGAAACTGAAGCTAAGTAATCAGCTAAATGAATCGACTTTTGACATCGGTGATATGCGGCCTCGTGGGAATCAACACGATGCTCTCGGCCGACCCTTCCCGCCCCCGTCTGGTGGTAGGTATTATGGTCGACCAACTACGCACCGACTATATAGAATCACTGCAGAACCTTTTCGGGGAGAAAGGGTTCCGCAGGCTTATGAGAGACGGCGCATTCCTGAAGAACGTCGATTTCAAAGTAGGCACTCTCGACCGCGCCAGCGGCACAGCCATGGTCTACACAGGCAATTATCCCCGTGAGACCGGCGTGGCGTCAGCCATGGTCTACGATCCTTCGCGTCAGGGCATGGTCGCCGCGCTTGAGGATCCAGCCTCAATAGGCAATTTCACCACAGAAACATACTCACCGGCTGCCCTGCGTCTATCCACGATCAGCGACGAGATAGCAATCGACGGCGCAGGGATGGCCGCCGTCTACGCCATAGCTCCCGACGCGCAGCAGGCGATCATCATGGCCGGACATGCGGGCACCTCCGCATGCTGGATAAATGATAACTCCGGCAAATGGGCATCCACAACCTACTACCGTGAGATGCCAAAGCCGATAACGCGCCGCAACTACAGCAACTCCATAGCCGCACGCATCGACACCATGCGCTGGAAACCGGCTCTCCCCCTCTCCAGCTATCCCGGACTCCCCGCGCAGAAACGCATGTATGACTTCGACCATCGCTTCTCGATGGCCGACCGCGACGTATACCGCATGTATGCGACATCGCCTCTGGTAAATACGGAAGTGACCGATGTGGCCATCGACTATCTGAAAGACCTCAGCATCGGCGGCCGCGGCGATGCGATCGACATGCTCAACGTGGCCTACACAGCGGCGCCATACAAATACGTCAAAGACGGCGATTTCCGTCTCGAACTCGAAGACAGCTACGTCAGGCTCGACGGACAGATATCCCGGCTCTTCGACGCGATCGACAAATACGTAGGTCTCGACAACGCCTTCATATATGTGGCCTCGACGGGCTACTATGATGACGCCGTGGTCGACGATCCGAAATACCGCATACCGACAGGCGAATTCTCAGTGAAGCGGGCCCTCTCGCTGCTCAACTCCTACCTGTCGGCAAAATACGGCAATGGCGACTATGTCGACACATATAGCGGCAACCACGTATATCTCGACCGCCGCCAGATAGAGGAGCGCAAGCTCGACCTCAAGGAGGTGGCCGAGGCTGCACGCGACTTCCTCGTAAGGATGAGTGGCGTGAGCGACGCCTACACCATGGGCGACATCATGAGCTCCGCCCTACCCGCCATGGAATCTATGCGCCTCGGCACAGATCCCAAGACCGGAGGCGATATAGTGCTTGAGTTCAACGGAGGCTGGAGAGTGAACGACGACACACGCTTCCCCAACAACGTGAAGGTGATGCGGTCGAGCATGGTCCTCACTCCTGTCTTTATGATGGGGGGAGGGATAGCTCCGCAGACCGTGTCTGTCCCTGTCGACGCCACGGCAATCGCGCCTACGGTGACGCAGGTGCTCCGCATCCGATCCCCCAACGGTGTGGCCTCGCGGCCATTGCCGCTCGAGATGAAGAGATGAGCACAACATACACCGTCGGCCACTGCCGGCATAAAAATAGAATAATACATAAGATCCATGGGATTAAACAGCATACTTAAGAAAATTTTCGGCGACCAGAGCGAGCGTGCCGTGCGCCCACTCTGGCAACGCCTCGAGAAGGAGATCAACCCCATCAGTGAGGAAATCAAAGATCTCAGCCACGACGAGCTCCGCGCCCGTATAGACACTATCCGCGACAGCATCCGCGGCGAGGCAAAGGAATATCAGGATAAGATGACCGAGATCCGCACGGAGCTCGAGACTCTCGAATATGACAAACGCGAACCTTATTGGAAAAAGATCGACGAGCTCCGTGAAGAGAAATTCAAGATGTACGCACGCCGTCTCGACGAGGTGCTTCCGGAGGTGTTCGCCGTTGTCAAGGAGACCGCCCGCCGGTTCGCCGCCAACGAGACCATCGAGGTGACAGCCACCGCTGCCGACCGCGAACTCGCCGCCGCAGGAAAGGATTTCGTCACCATCGACGGCGACAAGGCCATCTACAACAACTCCTGGGTGGCCGGAGGCAACAAGATGACATGGGACATGGTGCACTACGACGTGCAGCTGATCGGCGGAATGGTGCTCCACGGCATCATGAATGGCGACAAGGCATCGAACAACATCGCCGAGATGGCCACCGGCGAGGGTAAGACCCTCGTGGCCACTCTCCCCGTCTTCCTCAACGCCCTCACAGGCGAGGGCGTCCATGTGGTGACCGTCAACGACTATCTCGCAAAGCGCGACTCCGAATGGATGGGTCCGCTCTATCAGTTCCACGGTCTCACCGTAGACTGCATCGACAAGACAGAACCCAACTCCGAGGAGCGCCGCAAGGCATACAGGTGCGACATCACTTTCGGCACCAACAACGAGTTCGGCTTCGACTATCTGCGCGACAATATGGCGACACAGACCACCGACCTCGTGCAACGCGACGAGCACTACTACGCGATTGTCGATGAGGTCGACTCCGTGCTTATCGACGATGCCCGTACGCCGCTCATCATCTCCGGTCCGGTGCCTAAGGGCGACGACCAGATGTTCAATGAGTTCAAGCCAAACGTCGAGAAAGTTGTCAACGCGCAGCGCAAGCTCGTGCAGGGTCTTCTGCTCGAGGCGAAGGATAAGATCGCCGCGGCTATGAGCGGTGACGCCGAACGAATAGCGAAATTCGACAAAGACCGCGCCGAGGGTAAGAAACCCCTCACCGCCGACCAGCTTCTCGAAGACGGAGGTCTCTCCCTGTTCCGCGCATACAAGGGCCTTCCGAAACACGGCCCGCTCATCCGCTACCTCAGCGAAGAGGGAATAAAGCAGCTTCTTCTCAAAGTCGAGGCCAAATATATGGCCGACAACAACCGCGAGATGCCTAAGGCCGTGGAACCCCTGTTCTTCGTGATAGATGAGAAGAATCATAGCATCGAACTCACAGACAAGGGAATAGAGGTACTGACAGGCACCACCCAGGACCCTGACTTCTTCATTCTTCCCGACATCGCCGCCCAGCTCTCGGCCGTGGAAAACGAGGAAGGCACCAAGGAGGAACACCAGGAGAAGAAAGATACCCTTCTCCAGAACTACTCCGTAAAGGCTGAGCGTGTGCATACCGTCAACCAGCTTCTCAAGGCCTACACCCTCTTTGAGAAAGACGTGGAATATGTGATCGACGACAATAAGATCAAGATCGTCGACGAGCAGACAGGACGTATAATGGAGGGTCGCCGCTACAGCGACGGTCTCCACCAGGCCATAGAGGCCAAGGAGGGTGTCAAGGTAGAGGCTGCCACACAGACTTATGCCACCATCACCCTGCAGAACTACTTCAGGATGTACCGCAAGCTTGCGGGAATGACCGGTACGGCCATGACCGAGGCCGGCGAGTTCTACGACATCTATAAGCTCGAGGTCACTGAGATACCGACCAACCGTCCGGTGATCCGCAACGACCAGAATGACCGTGTCTACCGCACGAAGAAAGAGAAATACGCCGCCGTGATCCAGGAAGTGGAGGATATGGTGAAGGCCGGACGTCCTGTGCTTGTCGGCACCACCTCCGTGGAGATCTCCGAACTTCTCTCCAAGATGCTCCAGCTCCGCAAGATTCCGCATCAGGTGCTCAACGCCAAACTCCATCAGAAGGAGGCCGACATCGTGGCCCAGGCCGGCAAGAAAGGCACCGTGACCATCGCCACCAACATGGCCGGCCGAGGCACCGACATCAAGCTCACCCCCGAGGTGAAAGAGGCCGGAGGTCTCGCCATAATCGGCACCGAGCGCCATGAGTCACGCCGCGTAGACCGCCAGCTCCGCGGACGTGCGGGACGTCAGGGCGACCCGGGATCCTCCGTGTTCTTCGTTTCGTTTGAAGACACCGTCATGAGACTTTTCGCCAACGAGCGCGTGGTCAAGACCCTCGACCGTCTCGGTTTCCAGGAAGGCGACATGATTGAGAGCAAAATGGTGACACGTTCCATCGAGAACGCCCAGAAACGCGTCGAGGAAAACAACTTCGGCATCCGCAAGCGCCTCGTGGAATATGACGATGTGATGAACGCACAGCGTAAGGGCGTGTATGGCCGACGCCAGAACGCCCTCAAGGGTGAGCGCATCGGCACCGACATCGCCAACATGATATATGAGACTGCCCAGGAACTCGCCTCCCGCAACTACGACGGGGGATTCCAGGAGTTTGACGAGGCTGTGAGAAAGGCTCTGGCCATGGAACTTCCCTTCTCCGAACAGGAATACTCCAAGATGGAAGTTCAGGATATCACCGACCGTCTGGCCGACACGGCGATGCAGACATATGTGCGCAACAAGCAGAAGATGGCGGAAGGGGCTATGCCTTATATCAAGGAATTCGTGGAAGAACGCGGAGCCACCGGACTCGTGGGCGTTCCCGTCACCGACGGACGCCGTATGTTCAACATACGATGCGATATAAAAGAGGCCTACGACAACAATTGCGCCGCCCTGACAAAAGCCTGGGAGAAGACTGTGCTCCTATCCTCCATCGACAAGGCATGGCAGGAACAGCTCCGCGAGATGGACGAACTCCGCAAGTCGGTGCAGAACGCCTCCTATGAGCAGAAAGATCCGCTGGTGATCTATAAGCTTGAAGCCTATGAGCTCTGGAAGAAGATGCTTTGGGAGATGAACTCCAAGTCAGTGTCGACTCTTATGCGCGGCAAGCTCGCGGTGCCCGACTACAACGAGGCAAAAGCTGCCGAGGCGGCTGCCAGAGAGCAGCAGGAGCAACAGCGTCAGGAGCAGCAGCGTAAGATGCGCGAGCAGCAGGAGATCCGCCGCGAATACAGCTATGCCGGCACTCCCAACCCTTATGCCAACTACAGCACCACACGCGACAGCTATCCCGGAGAGAGCGCACAGCGTCAGGCAGCGCAGAACGTCAACCGTCAGCAGCCTGCGAAACAGCCCGCGAAAGCCGAGCCGAAGATAGGACGCAACGATCCTTGCCCATGCGGCAGCGGCAAAAAATACAAGAATTGCCACGGACGAGGGCTCTGATCAGACGCTAAGTAAAGTAAAGAGGCCGATACGCAACGTATCGGCCTCTTTACTTTACTTAGCTTCTAATCAATTATGAATTATGAATTATAATTATGAATTCCGGTAATATTCTTATAAAGCCATTCTTATAAGGAAAGCGTAAAGCACCAGTCCGAGGAAAAAGGAGACTCCCGTCCATAGTTTCGCCGCCTGGCAAAAGTCATGGGCAAGACGGCGCATATCCCTCGCATTGTCATTTTCAGGTTGCCGACCTGCGGATTCTCCATCGTTTCCAACATCGTGCGACTTAGCCTCCTCCCATGCCCGCCTGCATTTTAGGGCCATCATTACGGCTATAATTCCTGTGATAGGGAAGAAAAGTATCGAGAGGATGGCCCAAGGGAGCATGTTAGAGGGACGTGCATGCGTGTCGCGCCGCTCCTCAATCTCATCTACAGTAGGAAGATCGGGCTGATCAGTCTCATGCAGATACCGCCCGAAGCGCGACGGAGAATAGTTCTGCCCCTCCGGCGGCGACTGGATATCAGACTGTGGAACATTGTCGAAACTACGGAGGGCATCGACGCTTCCGGGATGCATGAGGTCATGGATGCGTATGCGGAACATCCGGCATATGTCAGCCACATCTTCAGCCTTTTCCCAGTCGGGCATCCCCTTGCACCATACATATGTATCCGGACGGACGCCGGCCTCCGCAAGCCTCTCCAGCTCATACGGACCGCGGCGCTCTCCGCCGATCATCGCGTAATACTTCATTCCGCCTCTCAGAAAAGCATGTTTTTTATAGTCCAGCCATTTATCACCAATCCGATTCCGGCTATCACCAGCGAGATGATGGTCATGATCTTGGCTGTATTGTTGGCCTGGTCGCCCATTTCGTCATATCCGGCCTCATAAAGATTATTAGCCTTATTGGCATTGACTATGGCGATGATGCCGAATATACATCCTATGCACGAGCATAGAAACGAGGCGACAGTAGCAACGATGGCCCAGGGAAGCCAGTTTGTGCGAACCGGTGCAGGTCCGCCGGGATTCTGACGATTGTAATTATAGTTGCGGTTGCCGTTGTTGAAACCGAAACCGTTGCCACCATAGTTGTAGTTGGTGTCATACTGGGGATTCTTGCCGAATCCCTGGTTCGGGCCGTATTGGGTATTCGGGCCGTAGGAATTGCCCGGACCGTATCCGGAGTTCCTGCCATATCCGGCGTTGGAACCGTATTGCGGATTCTGTCCGAAAGCATTCCCACGCGGAGGAGGAGTGCTGCCAAGATACGGGGCTATCTCCGGCTGTGAGGATGCGTCGGCCCAGTCACTCATCCCGGCACGCCATACGGGAGTGTCGGGCTTGAGCCCCATCGAGAGAAGCGTCTCTATGGCATAGGGTCCTACCTGCTGACCATTGATCATGGCAAACCAGCGGGAGGTGTCTCCCGAGGAGATATCCTCGTAGTGTGTCTCCTCGGCGAGGAGATCGGCAAGCTCCGGAAGCTCTGAAGCCTTTATCCAGTCAGGCAGTCCTGTTCTCCACACCAGGGAGTCAGGCCTGAGATTCTGCGATCTGAGGGCTTCGCGTGAAAACGGACCGGCCTGCCGGTCGTTGATGATGATATAGTAATCTGTCTGCATAGCAAAAGGTTTCAAAAGAATAAACATCCGGTGGTTGCCATTGTTGGCGACCGGACTATTAATCCGCAAAATTAACAAAAAATATGTTGCCTTTATATTTTAACAGATAAAAAAGAAGCTTTTTTTGGGAAGCTTTGGGAATAATAGCTAATTTTGTGAATGAAAATGTCTGAACCGATTTATCTATACGCCCGTATTCTTTCGTATCCGGTGCTCGCTTTGCTGTTTATTCTCTCCTCATGCGGAGAGAACAGACAGTCAGGCGCCACGTCGTCCGGAATCAAAACGCTCATATCCGAGGGCTTGCGTGCTCTCAACAACGCTGAAGGCGAAAAGGCGAGGGCGATCGGGATCGAGCTGCTCGACTCCACGATATCCAGGGGGAAAGCAGACCGTGTCACAGCCGACATTTTCGGAAGGATAATACTTGGGCAATCATATATTCTCCTCGATTCCGCCGAGAAAATCTATCGCCCTCTTCATGAGGCCGAGCTGATTTGCCTACGTGAGAACAACGACTCCGCCCTGACCTCCGTCTACAATGGTCTGGGCATGTTCGCCCTAAACTACGAACGCGACTATGCCGAGGCCCTACGCTATTATTTCTCCGGCATAGAGGCTGCGAAACGGAGCTCCCACGCAAGGATGCATTCCCTGATCATGTCGAACATTGCCGCCGTCTATCTTCTTGAGAAAGATCCCCATGGCATAAACTACGCGATGGAATGCTACTATCAGGGTAAAAAATCGAATGACACGTATCTGCAATACACAGGCGCGATCACAGCCGCCAATAACTATCTAAACGCCGGCGACTGCGACATGGCCCTGAAATACGCCTCCGAGGCAGAGGTGCTTCTCCATGCTGACAACATCAACGACAGATCGCTTCTCTACGCCACCCTCGGAAGAGCGATGCAGCTGAAAGGCGACCTCACGGAAGCGGAACGCTATTTCAAGGATGCCATATCCGCGCAAGAGCAGAATTCATGGATCCGGGCATTCATCTATTATGCAGAATTGCTCGAAGACCGGGGCAGACTCAAGGAAAGCAGGGAAATTCTCTCGAAGGCGATGAAACTGTCAGAACAGGGACAGCAACGCCTTTTCAGGCGTGATGTGTTGCCTGCGCTGGCCAGAATCGAAAAAAAGATCGGCAATGCAAAGGCCGTGGAAACTCTGACAAGGGAGATTGAGAAAGAAAGTGAGCTCGGCCGTATGGCCGATGAAGGATCGCCTGTGGCTCACCTGCGCCTGAAATACGATCTTGAAAGAGCCGACAACGAGCTTGCCCGCCGGAATGCCGAACTGAATGAGAAACAGACGCAGGTAGTGATGCTCGTATGGGGAGTGGCGGGAGCCGCCGTCATAATCATCCTTGTCGTGGTCATGTACCGCAGGAAAGAGAAGCTGCATAGCTCGATTGTGAGACAGGCAGTGGAGTCGGCCCGACGGGAGGCATCGCTGCAGACGGCTGTAGCCAATCTTGAGCAACAGCTCGATGCCTGCCAGGAATCTCCCTCCGCGGAAGAGGAGCCATGTTTGGAGCCTGAGCCACCAAGCCAGTCATGCGGGTCGACACCAGACGGAATGCAGACACAGACAGAAACCGACGGAGACTCCGGCAATTCAATCGACGACCGCACGGCACGTCTGCAAGCCAGATTCGAAGCTCTGATGCTTAACAAGGATATATATTCCTACAACATGATCACAAAGGAGAAAATAGCGCGCCAGCTCGGCACCAACCGCACATATCTCTCCCAGATGATCAATACCGTCTACGGGATGAGCTTCACAGACTTCATCAACAGCCTACGCATAAAAGAGGCTATCAGAATTCTTTCCAACCCGGCCGACGACACTCCACTCAAAGACATAGCACACTCCCTGGGCTACAATTCCATCTCCACTTTCTATTCAAATTTCAAAGACGAGACAGGTATGACTCCGGCTGCGTTCCGGCAGAGGGCCAAGAAAATGTAGAAAACACGTTGCCGTTTCGGCAAATCCTCTTCAATCGCGGCAAATCAATGACAATTACGGCAATTTTGCCGTTGTCATAATCCTATACTCTTGCAGGTATGGGATTATTTTTTGTTAATTTGCGAAACCGGAATATCAGGACAAACAGCTTAAACCAATAAATCATGAAACACCCCGAACTATCGAAACGATTCGCCGCCTTGATTACGATGATATTGTGTATGGTCATCGTCCAGGCACGCGAAATCTCAGGAATTGTAGTGGATGAGAACGGCGACCCTCTCGCGGGAGCGACCGTAAAGGAGATACCCTCCGTAAAAGGTGCGTCAGTCCATGCCGTCGCAGTCGACCTCCAAGGCCACTTCTCCCTTCAGGTGGGCCGGGAGACCCGGCAGATTGCCGTCTCTTTTGTGGGCTACAAGCCTATGACCGTAACCCTGACAAATGAGAACAGCTACAAGATCGAAATGACGCCCACCGCCGATGTCCTCGACGAAGTCGTTGTGACAGGATATCAGACGCTCTCAAAAGAACGCACCACGGGATCGTTCGCTAAGATCAACCGCAAGGAACTTGACAGCCAGCGTATCACATCAGTGGGCGACATGCTCGAGGGACACGTGGCCGGATATACCGACGGAAAGATCAGGGGCATCACCTCCATGCAGGGAATAACGACACCTTTATATGTCATAGACGGTTTCCCCGTGGAACGCACCACCGTCACATATGCCGGAGGAGGATTCGAGGAACAGGTTCCGGATATCAATGTAGACGATATTGAAAGCATCACAGTATTGAAAGATGCCGCTGCAACCTCCATATATGGTGCCCGTGCCGCCAACGGAGTCGTTGTCATCACTACAAAGAAAGCCGACAAAGGGAAAGTGCGTGTCTCAGGATCCGCCACATTCTCCATACAGCCATACAAACGGGTGAATACTTTCACGATGGATTCCCGCGAACTTATCGACCAGACACGCGACTGGATATCACAAGTGCCGGGATTCAATGGTGAAGGGGCCGGGGAGTATGCAAAAAGCATGCTCGCCAACTCCTCCAACCTTGCTCCCCATATTCGTGCCGTCTACGAGCGTTACGCAGGTATCATGACTCAGCAACAGCTCGACTCCAGACTCGACAACTGGTCGAAACAGGGCTACAGATGGTATGATGAGACCGACGCGATCGACAAGCGGGATGCCACCACACAGCGCTACAGCCTCTCGGTGGCGTCATCATCTGAGCGAAACAACCTTGTGGCCACACTTTCCTACAACCGCACCAACGAGTTCTCACGATATTCTTTCAATGAAGGCGTCGACATCTCCCTGCGCAACACTGTCAACATGACTTCCTGGGCCACTCTCGACCTTGGCGCCTCGATCATCTACAACAACAGTTCATCGTCTCCCTATACCCTCTCCAACCCCGGCTTCTCCGTGGCCCCCTACATGAGCTTCTACAACGAAGACGGCTCATATATAAAAGGGAGTCAGGAAGAGATGCTCTCTGCATCGCGTCTGAATGCCATAAAGGCTTATGGCCTCTACAATGAGGATATCGATCCGATGGACGAACTCGGCCGCAACAAGACAATCGCCAACGACCTTGTCACCCGCGCCTACGCCCGTCTGAACTTCAAAATCACCGACTGGCTGCGTTTCACGCCTCAGTTCCAGTATGAATGGGGCAATTTCCAGACCAGCTACCGCCAGGAGAAAGAGACATATGCCGTGAGAAGCAAGATCAACAATTTCGCATCGCTCAACAACGGCACCACAGTCTTCAATCTCCCCTATGGCGACATCTATCAGAAAGGACAGAACAACCAGACCTCATACAATCTCAGGATGCAGCTCGACTTCAACAGGACTTTCGCGGGCATACACGACGTGACAGCGATTGCCGGCATGGAGATGCGTCACGCGAAGACAAGAGCAGAATACAATACCCTATACGGATATGATGACCAGCTCAACACTTTCGCGACAGTCGACCAGACAGCCATACAGTCGTTCTCCGGAGCCATATTCAGCCGCCCCTGGATATCTTCCTCCGATTTTGCAAGCATCAGGGAGCTGACCAACAGGTTCATATCCTTCTATGCCAACGCCGCCTATGCCTACGATGGCAAATATATGCTGAATGCATCAATACGCACTGACCGCACCAATCTTTTCGGCACAAGCGGCAAGTATCAGGGGAAACCGATATGGTCGGCAGGAGCCGCCTGGCGTATCGACAGGGAGGAATTCCTCCGCACGGATTGGATCAACATGCTGAAGCTGCGTGCCAGCTACGGCATCGGCGGTAACATTGCCAAAGACACCTGGCCATATATGGTGGCATACTATGGCACAAACGTTCATCCCGGAGTAGGAGGCATACAAGGAAGTATCAGCTCCCGTCCTAATCCCGAACTGAGATGGGAGAAGACCACCACTTTCAATATCGGTGTGGATTTCGGAATGCTCGACAACCGGCTGAACGGCTCTGTGGAATTCTACAATAAAAAAGGCACAGACCTACTTGCGAGCAGCAACGGCATATCTGTGGAGGGACAGGGATTCTCGACAACCACCATCAACAACGGAGAGATGACCAACCGCGGTTTCGAGCTAAACGTCAGCGGACGCATCATACGCAACCGCGACTGGGATTGGGTAATAGGCGGCATCGTGGCATACAACCATTCGAATGTGGACTATGTCAACGTCGAAGCCCCGGTCGGGTTCCTGCAGATCGACCAGCCCGCGGCATTCCCGAGGGTCGGCAATCCGTTTACTGCCATGTACGGCTATAAATTCGAAGGTCTCGATGAAAACGGCCTTCCTGTCATAACGGGAGCCGACGGCCAACCTATCGCCAACTCTTATTCAACCACCCTCGACGACATAATATATCTTGGCAGCTATACCCCGACCTACAGCGGTTCTGTATCGACCGACCTCCGGTGGAAGGATTTCTCCCTGTCGGCACTCCTGCTTTTCGAAGGAGGCCATAAGGTGCGCACAGGATACTACACCTACGACGACCAATGGAAAAAACCGGGCGATGAGGCCCATACCATAGTACCCCGTTACCTCGCAGCGGAAAACAACGATCTATACTGTGACTGGGATCTCTACGGGAAATCGTCGGCTGTCGTGGAAGATGCCGCCAACATACGCCTTCGCAACATCTCCCTGGCATATAACCTCCCGAAAGAGATCTGTTCGAAATTTTTCGCACAGGAAACCAGAATCATGTTTGGAATCGAGAATATCGCCACTTTCGCAAAATCGAAATCAGTGAAGTATTATCTCGGGGGATACAACAGGCCCAATTATGTGATCTCACTCAATCTCAACTTCTAACACAACTCCGGATATGAAAAAATACATAGCGGTAATCTTCTCCGCAGTCATGATGCTTATGTCATCGTGCAACGACTATATCGACGTATTGCCTAAGGGGATGAGGATACCGACCACCCTCCAGGATTTCGAGGCACTCATGCGCAACGAATACAGCGCCAATTATCTCGCCTGCGCACAGGCCCCCTATCTTCTCAACGACAAATTCGTAGGCACCAACGCCTGCCGCAATCAAGACAACCTTACCACATGTCATTACATGTGGAAAGAGGATCGCGACCGCACGCTGCTCAACGCATCGACAGAAGATGTTTTCGACAACGGATATGGCATAATTGGCGTGATGAACACCATCATCGAGAACGCTCCCGGAGCGACGGATGCCACGGACGCCGAGAAAAACGAAGTGTTGGCATATGCATACGCGGTAAGGGCATTCGTGCTCTTCCAGATTGTCAACTATTATGCTGACGCCTACGACCCTGTAAAAGCGGAGGCCTCCCCCGGCGTCCCTCTCATATATAGCGCCAACCTCAATGCTCCCTGGCATCAAGGTTCCGTAAAGGAGGTCTACGACCAGATTCTGTCTGATTTCAATAAGTCTATCGAGCTTGGTGTGCCCGAGAAGGCCATGACTGCCGTGCAACCCGACCGTGGTGCCGTTGAGGCGGGACTCGCACGCGTGTATCTCTCCATGCGCGAATACGACAAGGCTCTGGCCCATGCCGAGGCTGCCCTTGACCGCAACTCAAGTCTGTTCGACTGGAATGATTTCTATGCGCGATATAAGGACCGCGTTGACAATCCCGACGACTACAACAAGATAACCTCTCCCATGGATCATGTGAATGTCGAGAACTATTGGTTCTGCTCCGGAAACGGCAATCCGAATTATCCCTGTTCCGACATCGATATTCCTGAGGAACGCCGCGCCTTGTTCGAGCCGGGCGACGTAAGGGCGCTGTGCCGCTGGAAAAAATATCAGTCGCAGGCAGATGTCTACTATCGCGGCATGCTGACGGGATACTATAATCTTTCGGGCATCTCCACTCCCGAGGTATACCTGATAAAGGCGGAATGCCAGGTGCGCAAAGGAAACATCACCGACGGACTGGAAACACTCGACACCGTCAGGAAGACACGTCTGACCCCCGACTCTTACTCTCCTTCCGCTGCATCCGACGAGGGCGAGGCTATAGAGAAAATACGCAGAGCCAAGGCAGATGAACTTATAAACTCCATCTATCCGTTCATTGATGCCAAACGCCTGAACGCCGAAGGGAAATATACAGTGACCCTAACCAAGACATTCGATGACAAAGCCTACACCCTCAGCCCCACTTCGCATCTATGGACGATGGTCTTCCCCGCAAACGCCATCAACCGCCCGGGCAACGGTGTCCTCACCCAGAACTCAAAATAAAATTTTAACCTATAATTTCTGACAATATGAGAAAAATGCTTGCTCTTTCGCTCGCAGCTATCATCATGGCCGGATGCGGAAGCAAAAAAGAGAAAGACTCCTATGTGATAAGCGGAGACATCCAGGGCATACCCGACAGCACTATGGTTGAGCTGTATCCAATGAGCCATTCAAAGTCTGACCCTATCGCCGAGGCTATGGTGATAGGAGGGAAATTCGAATTCTCCGGGAAAGCCGAAGAACCTATTCTGGTTATGCTGAAAGTGAAAGATAACTATGGATCAACACGTTTCATGCTTGAGAACGCTGACATTCAGATAAAAGGAAATGCATCAGCTGAAGATGTTGCCGATGGCAAAAAAGACTATGACTTCAAAGATATCACTGTGCAAGGCAGTCCGCTGACCGATAAATACAACGAACTAATGAGCGGACGTAATGAGCTCGACCGTCAATTCCTGGCAATGCGTGAAAGCTATAGCGACATCATGGAAATCACCACCGGTTCAGACAAAGGGAAAAGCGATTCTGTACGTGCCACAGAACGATTCAAGGCCATGCTGGCTGAAGAAGGACGTCTTTTCGCCGCATTCGATAGTGTCTTCAATGCCGTGGTCAGAGAAAACAAGGACTCTTTCTGGGGCCCCCTGATGATGATGGCGCAGGTCACATATCTTTCTCCGGCCAACAGAGAGTTATATGAGGTGTTGAGCGACAGTGCTAAAAACAGTCATTACGGCCAGATGGTGTACAAGGAGCTCTATCCTCTCGGACGTCCCGGCGACAAGGTGCCTGATTTCACTGCCACGGATATCAAGGGGGGGAAGATCTCTCTCTCGGAAATAGCGAAGGCAAACAAATACGTCCTCGTTGACTTCTGGGCTTCATGGTGCCGTCCGTGCCGTGCGGAGATACCGAATGTGAAGGCGATCTACGACAAACATCATGCCGATGGATTTGAGATCGTAAGCGTCTCAATCGACGAGGAAGAGAATCCCTGGATAAAAGCTGTGGAAAAAGAGGGTCTTGTGTGGCCCAACGCGCGCGACACTGATAAATCGATCGCGGGCAAATACAACGTCACTGCCGTGCCCACAATGGTAGTGATAGATTCGGAAGGAAAGCTTGTGGCCGAAAATCTGCGCGGTGAGGAACTGGCTGCGAAGATCGATGAACTTATGTCGAAATAAGGCCCTCCGGATAAGCGACAAACTATAGGCAATATCCGCGGGATGGATTCGGCAATAAAACCATCCCGCGGATATTTTTTATGAAAAAACAGACGTGGATTTTGGAAATTACAGTAATAATCGCTAATTTTGCATCCGCAATGAGGCGCATAGCCCGTTGAATAATGACAGATGCGGTAGTAGCTCAGTTGGTAGAGCATCAGCTTCCCAAGCTGAGGGTCACGAGTTCGAGCCTCGCCTACCGCTCCCCGAGATCCGGAAGAATTCTTCCGGATCTTTTTTTATTCCGCTAATTCATAATCCCTTATAAATTCCGTGATTACGGAGTGATAATCTTTTTCGCGAACTCGTTTGTTGATAATTTATTACTAAAAAACACAATTATGAAAACTGATACCGCTAACGAGAGCAACGCCGACAGGCTTATGCGCGAAGAACATGAGGCGCAGATGCGCGCCTACCGCCAGTCGAGGCGCGAAAACCGGAATGCCGGGAGCTGGTGGAACAATACCACCACATGGTTCATACTCCTTATCGTAGTGATCATCGGGGTGCTCTGTTTCCTGTGGTTATGACCGGGAGTGCCTGCCCGCAGCTGCAGTTTTACCAACAGTTCCATCAAACCGATTCCACTATTCTTATGAAGATATCTAAAATTCCGCTTATGACAGCGCTGCTCCTCTGTGCGGCCGCACCGGCCTCAGCCCAGGGGAAATGGGTGCGCGATTCCATTCCGGCCTCCTGGCAGATGACTCCGCAGGCCGTGCAGACGCTTCCTACCGACGATGCGTGGTGGCGCGCTTTCGACGACCCCGTGCTCGACAGCCTTATCGACAAGGCTGTCGGCAACAACTATAATGTGGCCGCGGCCGTGAAACGGATAGAGATGGCGCGCAAAGCCGTCGGGGAAGCCCGCGCCGGCTATTTCCCCACCATAGGTCTGAGCGGAGGATGGACAAAAGACCGTGAGGCCGGGGCCATCGAAGGGCGCTCCATACCCTCGCGCAATTCATCCTATTTCTCGCTCGGAGCCCAGATGAATTGGGAGATCGACGTTTTCGGGCGCGTCAGGGAGGGTGTCAAGGCAAAGAAAGCGGCATATGATGCCTCGCGCGCCGACCGCGACGCAGTGATGGTGAGCCTGTGTGCCAACCTCGCCACAGCCTATATCAACCTGCGTGTGGCTCAGAAGCAGCTTCAGGTGGCCGAAGCCCACATAGCCTCGCAGGAGAAGATCGAGAAGATGACCGAAGCCCGGTTCGAGGCCGAGCTTGCAAGCATGCTCGATGTCACTCAGGCCCGTGTCGTGCTCTACAACACGCGTTCCGCCCTCCCCTCCCTGCGTGCCGAGATAAAGACTCTTGCCAACACCATAAGTATACTGACCGGCGAATATCCCGGCGCGCTCGCAGCCCGGCTCCGGAGCGATGCGCCGCTTCCCCGATTCCGCCACACCCTGGAGGTGGGGGTCCCTGCCGATCTATTGCGCCGGCGTCCTGACATAGTAGAGGCAGAGATGCAGCTCGGGGAGTATGCCGCGATGGCGGGAGTGGCCAGGAAAGATTTTCTCCCCGCTCTCTCATTGACCGGGAGCATAGGCACCTCCGCCCACCGGGCCGGCGATCTCTTTGGCAAAAACTCGCTTGAATACTCCATAGCCCCGCAGCTTTCGTGGACCCTCTTCGACGGCATGGCGCGCAACTACCGCGCGGCGGAAGCCCGGCTGCAACTCGAGTCGGCTGTAGACAGCTACAACCTTACGGTGATGAACGCTGTGGAGGAAGTAGACAACGCGATGATCGAATACGATGCCACACTCCAGGCCATCGAGCTGCAGAAAAGCGTGGTGGAGCAGAGTGAGAAATCACTCACCCTCTCGGTCGATCTCTATAAGACCGGACTGACGGCATTCTCCAACGTGGTCGACGGACAGATGAACTGGCTTGAGAGCCAGAATTCTCTCGTGGCCCTCGAGGGGAAGGCCCTGCAGGCACTGATCAGCATATACCAGGCCCTCGGTGGTGGGTGGGAAGCATACCGCGACCCCGTGAGGCCATGACGAAATACCGACAAAACACCAGGACTATGAAAACACACATATCAGCATTGACCGCGGCTCTGGCAGTCGTATCGCTCCTTTCCTGCGGACATAAAGAGAAAGCCACGACACAGGAGGAAAGCCCGTCGGTCGACGTGGCGGAAGCATTCACAGACTCAGTTGTGCTGCATAAGACGTATCCCGGATATCTCAGCGCGGAGAGCCAGGCCACAGTCGTGGCACAGGTGAGCGGCCGACTCCTGAGCCGCAGTTTCCAGCCCGGCGCCTATGTGCGCAAGGGACAAACGCTCTTCTCCATCGACCCTACGCTCTACCGCGACGAGGTGAGCCGTGCGGAAGCTGCCCTGACCTCCGCCATAAGCGCCCGCGACTATGCCGCGAGCCATTATGCGGCCGTAAAGAAGGCCCTGGAAGCCGATGCCGTATCGAAGATGGAGGTGCTCAACGCCGAGAGCGCCCTGCAGCAGGCTGAGAGCGACATCAAGACCTGCCGCGCCGCCCTGAGCACAGCCCGCACCAATCTCGGATATTGCACTGTCACCGCTCCTATCTCCGGATATATCTCCGATTCGGAGGTGAAACCGGGCAACTATGTCAACGGTGCGGCGCAGCCTGTCTCCCTCGCCACAATCTACGACAACTCCACACTGAGCGCCATATTTGAGATCGAGGATTCCCAATATGAGGAGATGACCGGCGAGATATCGGGGAAAGCAGCTCCTCTCTACCGCAGCATACCTCTCCATTTCCGCGATTCGCTCCCCCACGCCTACACGGCAGACCTCATATACGAGGCCCCGTCGGTCAACCGCCAGACCGGTACGGTAGTGCTCAAAGGGAGAGTCGGCAATATCGACAACGAGCTCAAGGATGGAATGTATGTCACAGTATCCCTTCCCTATGGAGAGAATCCCCGCGCCGTGCTGATAGAGGATGCCGCCATCGGCACCGACCAACGCGGGTCATATGTATATGTGGTCAACGATTCCAACCGGGTGGTCTACACCCCTATTGTGACAGGTGAAGTGTTTCGCGATTCTCTGAGAGTAGTCGACAGCGGCGTCAAGCCCGGCGACAGATACGTCACCAAAGCCCTCCTTACAGTCAGAGACGGAGAGACCGTCACTCCGGTATTGAAAAAATAAAATCCTGCCGCCATGTTCTCTAAATTCTTCATAGACCGGCCGATATTTGCCACAGTGCTGGCCCTCCTTCTGGTCTTCGCGGGCGTGCTGACTGTGCGCACGCTCCCTGTGGCGCAGTATCCCGACATCACACCACCGACCGTGATGGTGAGCGCCGAGTATCCCGGCGCCGACGCCGAGACTGTGGCCCGCGCCATAGGCGTGCCCATAGAGGAGCAGGTCAACGGCGTCGACAACATGCTCTACATGAACTCCAATTCCGGTTCCGATGGAAGCTACTCGCTGACCGTCACCTTTGAGAACGGCACAGACGTGGACCAGGCCGCGATCGACGTGCAGAACAGGGTGTCGCGCGCCACGCCCCAGCTGCCCACCGCCGTCACCGAACAGGGAGTAAGCGTATCGAAAAGGAGCAGCAACCAGGTGCTCTTCGTGGCTCTGGAGACCGACCGCCCTGACCTGTATGATGCCCTCTATCTCACCAACTACGCGCAGATACACATGATCGATCCCCTCTCGCGTGTGAAAGGGGTCGGCGGCGTGTCGGCATTCGGCGCTGGTGAATACAGCATGCGCGTATGGCTCGATCCGGAAGCCATGCGGGCCCGCGGATTGACCCCCTCCGACATAGAAGCTGCCATACAGGCTCAGAACATGCAGGTATCGGCCGGATCGGTCGGCACCCCTCCCGGAGCCGGGAAGTCTCAGTTCGCCTTCACCGTCACGAGCCAGGGACAGCTCGACAGCGCATCCGAATTCGGCAACATAATAATCCGTTCCGACGGCACCGGCCTGCTGCGTCTGCGCGACGTGGCCCGAGTGGAACTCGGCAGCGACTCTTATTCAGCTGTAGCAAAGGTCAACGGGAAAGAGACCGCCCTTATCGGAGTGGAACAGCTTCCGGGAGCCAACGCCCTCGACGTGGCGAAAGGATCGCTTGCGGAACTTGAGCGGCTCTCACAATATTTCCCCGAAGGGATACATTACCGCGTGGTGCTCAACTCCACCGACTATGTCATGGAGTCGATCGACGACGTGCTCGTCACTTTCGCGCTCACATCCCTCATCGTCATGATCGTGATCCTTATCTTCCTGCAGAACTGGAGAGCCGTGATCATACCTATGCTCACCATCCCGGTGTCGCTCATAGCCACCTTCGCGGTGATGAAGATAATGGGGTTCTCCCTCAATACGCTGACTCTCTTCGGCCTGGTGCTCGCCATCGCCATCGTTGTCGACGATGCCATCGTCGTGGTGGAGGATTGCTCCCGTCTTGTCGACAAGGGGACCTTGACACGCCATCAGGCTGCCATACAGGCTATGCGCGAACTCACGGGGCCAGTGGTAGGCGAGGTGCTCGTGCTTCTCTCCGTGTTCATACCCACGGCCTTCGTCAGCGGAATCACCGGCGAGCTTTACAAGCAGTTCGCCCTCACGATCGCCGTTTCGACAGCTTTCTCGGGGTTCAACGCACTGACGCTCACCCCGGCGCTCTGCGCCCTCTTCCTGACACCCCGCAAACCCGCGAGATTCTTCCTCTTCAAATGGTTCAACACCGGATACTCAAAGGTGGAGGGGCTCTACGACAGATCTATCACCAAAATGCTCGCCCATTCCGGCGTGTCGATGCTCGTATTCCTGGCAATAGCCGCCGTGGCCTTCTGGGGCTTCGTGAAATGGCCTACAAGCTACATACCCGATGAGGATATGGGCTATTTCATGACCTCCGTGCAGCTTCCCACCGGGGCATCGCTCGAGCGCACCGAGAAGGTGGCCGACCGTATCTCGGCTGAGCTCAAGAAGATACCCTACGTGAAAGATGTCATGACAATTTCCGGATTCTCCTTCATGGCCGGAGGGGCTTCCTCCAATCTCGGATCGATGTTCGTGGTGCTCAAGCCTTGGAAGGAAAGAGGGAAAGCCGGAGGCGTCAACAAAGTGATGGCCATGGCCGACGAGATTGCCGCGCGACAGCAGGAAGCGATCGTCTTCTCCGTCAATCCACCCGCCATTCCGGGCCTGGGAATGTCGTCGGGGCTGCAGATGCAGCTTCTCGACATCAACAGTCTCGGGGCGGCAGAGATGACCAAGGCCCTGGCCGAAGTGGAGCGTGTGGCCAGGGAAGATCCGCGCATTGAGCAGGTCACCTCGCTATATCAGGGACTCGTGCCGCAATATAGCGTCAAGATAGACCGCGACCGGGCAGAACTCCAGGGGCTCGACATCGAGGCCGTCTACGGTGTGCTCTCCGCATATCTCGGCGGAGGCTACGTCAACGATTTCGTGAAGTTCGGACGCACCTTCCAGGTCACCGTGCAGGGTGATGCCGCCACGCGCATGCAGCCCGACGACATCATGAAACTTTCCGTGCGCAATTCATCCGGAGAAATGGTGCCGTTCAGTTCCTTCTGCAGCGTGGCCCCGTCGCTCGGAGAGCCGAGTGTGAGCCGCTACAACATGTATGAGACAGCCTCCCTGACCGCCACGCCTGCCAAAGGTGTCAGCAGCTCGGAGGGGATAAAGATCATGGAGCAGGCCGTGTCGAAGGCTCTCGGGAAAAACTACTCCTATGCATGGACAGGCATAGCCTATCAGGAGACTCAGGCCGGCACGACAATAAGCTTCGTCTTCATCTTCGCCATAATCATGACAATCTTCGTGCTGGCCGCGCAATACGAAAGCTGGACTGACCCGCTCGCCGTAGTGCTCAGCATGCCTATAGCGGTGCTCGGCACAGTGCTGGGGTGCGTGTTCATGAACCAGAGTATAAGCATCTACACTCAGATCGGATTGATATTGCTGCTCGGAATGTCGGCGAAAAATGCCATACTTATCGTGGAGTATGCCATGGACTTCCGCAAGAGTGGCCAAAGCATACGGCAGAGTGCCCACGACGCAGGGGTGATACGTTTCCGTCCCATCATGATGACAGCGCTTGCCTTCGTATTCGGCGTGATGCCCATGATGTTCGCAACAGGGGCTGGCGCCAACAGCCGCATAGAGCTGGGCACCGCCGTAGTCTTCGGCATGGCCATGAATGCCTTGATCGGCACCCTCTTCGTGCCAAACTTCTGGCAATTCATGCAGACCATCAACGAACGCTATCTCTCGGGTCTCTTCAAAGACCCTGCTCCGGCTTCGCCACCGTCAGCACCCGAAACACCGACCGCAAAATCCACGCCCCCGGACATCTGATCAGGTCTCAATCAAACGCGCAGCTATGGGACGGTACACAGATGCGTAAGCTCTGGAGCTGCGCATGGTCCTGTTCAGCCCTGTGGCTCACGCAACAACACTGCACACTCCAAGATGCTGTTAAATTTAACATATACAAAAAGGTGAGGGATGCGAGATTACCGAAAATGGAAGATTAATTGTTAAAATTTAAACTTGATTAATATTTTTGACCAAAAATTTGTTAGTATAGAAAAAGGTTTTTACCTTTGCGGAAATTTTCAATGGCGAAAAACGCCCGTTTTGAGTCATTGCTTCCACGCTCTATGTCTTATGAAGATACATAACCTACAAACAGACAAACAGTTCCGACGACAGGCACCGAATGCTCTGCAAAGGCTTATGGAAAAACAAAAGAAGAAAACTTAAACAAATTATCAATATCAATCAATTCAAATCTTAAAGGAATGAATAGAAAATTAGTCAACGGCTTGCTGTTGCTGTCCATTGCTACGGTCGGTTGCGGCACATTCACATCCTGCAAAGACACTGACGATGATGTTCAGGCTGGATACAACAAAGAGCTTGCATCCATCTACAAGGATCTCCTTGACAAGATCAATGCCATCAAATCCTGCGGTTGTCCCGCCAATGTAGCGACATCGCTCGATCAAATCGCTCAGTGGCTTGGCGCACAGTATGACCAAACAACCGGTCAGTTTACTTTCCCGAATACATTTAATGACAAGGTTCTTGCAGAACTTGAGAAAGCCCTCGACACAAAAGATCTTGCTCAGGTTATCCCGGCTCTTGCAAACGTTCAGGCTCAGCTCAACAAGCAGATCACCAGCATGGAGCTTAACCAGACCTACAACCCTGTATTTGGCACGCTGAACCTTCCCACCGGTCTTCAGACAAACGTCCTCGCAGGCTACTATGGTATTTCTGACAGGGCTTTCAAATTCCCTACTTTCAGCAACAACGACATGATGCCTGAGGTAGGCCTTTCTGAGGAAGAATATGGGAAAGTGTATCAGATTGTAAGCGCAGCTAATCTTACTCCGAAAAATGGACAGGTATCTATTCCTGCCGGAGATGTATACATGGATCTCTCAGACAACAATGAGGGTATTCTCGGTAATGCATACCTGACAATCAATCCTGTCAACACACAGACTGTCCCGACTCTTGAACTCATCAAGAGCACAGGAGAAGTAGTTCCAGTAACCCTTAACACCAATCCATCTAACGATGAACTCAAGTTCGGTTACACCCGTAGCGAGTTCAATAATGGTCTCTATAAGGCACAGGCAACTATCGCTCCGGAGAATGTAGGGAAAATAGCTGTCACTCTCAAGCCTGAATTCAAATCCGCAGTAATCGACATTCTCAAGAATCCCGGCAAAGCCACCCTTACTAAGCTCGGTAGTGCACTTCTTGATCAGATGAACGGTATTCTTCCTGCTTACGGTTTCAAGGCAGCTTACGATGCCAGCTCATTTGCATATACAGTTGATGAGAATGGCAATTGGACACTTGCTCCTGCTGAGAATCCTTTGACGAAGAACTATATAGTATCGAAGTATGAGCTTGCAGCCACAACAATTCATCCTCTTGGTTACAACTCTCTGAAGGATATTACGACATCGAAGCGTCTCCCGACCTTCAGCCCGTTGAAAGAGGCTATAGACAATGTATTCCAGTCCATCAAAGATGATGCACAGTTCGATTTCGCAGACAACCTTAAATGGAACTTCGATGAGGACAAGATGAAGATCACCATCGATCTTACAAATGTTGACGGCATCCAAATAAAACCGGGAGCAAACCCGATCATTACTCTTGGCTACCAGAGTGGCAAGGTGCATCAAGAAGGTGACAACGGCACAGCCCTCAATCCTCTTGTAAATGAGCTCATCGACAAAGTCAACGCTCAGCTTCTCGCTATCCAGGGCAATATCAATACCCAGGTTGAAGATATTATCAACAGCATCCAGGATCAGCTTGCAGGCAAAGTCAGCACAGCCCAGAAACTTCTCGACAAGTATAACGCGCTTGCCAACAAGATCAACGCTTATCTTGCAGATCCTCACGGACACATGCAGGTTGCTATGGCATACGAAGGCTCTGACGGCGCTCTCCACATGCTTTCAACCCAGAAAGCTGCTCCTTCTCGCTTCAGCATGGCTGCCGGTGGCGACGCCATCAAACTCCTTGCAACATCCTACACAGGCGACATAGCCGCTCCTTCTTACAAGAAGTATGTGGCTGTTGTTGAGGCTCCCAACGGCAATATCGCTGCTGTCAATGATAAGTCTTCTTCTCTCAACAAAGTTCTTTCAGGCCGTCAGCACATTGTTGACATGACAGGCTTCCAGAAGGGCAACTATACTATCGTCTACTCTTCTGTCGACTATCGCGGAAACACTTCCACACGTCTGTACTATCTCGAAGTAGTGGACTAATCTGAGTCGAAAATTAGAAATACACGAACCCAAAAGCAAACAAAGAAATGAAATTAAATAAAATTCTTTTGACCGCTTCTCTCCTGCTCGGTGGACTCTGTGCCTCCGCTCAAGAAGAGGTCACCGAATATGTCTTCCAGCCTTATTGGTTCGGTCAGGCTCAGTTCGGTGCCCAGGAGACTCTCGGCGAAGGTGGCTTCGATATCCTCGCAGGCCCCAACGCCCAGCTCGCCGGCGGCTATCAGTTCTCGCCTGTGTTCGGTCTTCGTCTCTCTGTAAACAGCTGGAGAAGCCGCGCTACAAGCAAGATCGCTTTCACTGATTTCGTTACCGGCAAATCTGAGGAGAACCGCTACAAATGGAAATGGACATACATCGCTCCTTCGGTCGACGCTATGTTCAACATGACCAACCTCCTCGGCGGCTACAACCCCAACCGCCTTGTAGACGTCAACCTCTTCGCAGGTATCGGCCTCAACGTGGCTTGGAACAACAAGCAGGCCAACGCTGTCAACGAGCAGTTTAAGGCAAGCTTCCCCAACTACTCCGATGTGCAGGGCGCTCATCCCGACATGATCAACCAGAACATGCTCGGCTACATCTGGGACGGCACTCACACACGTCTGACAGGCCGCTTCGGTTTTGACGTCAACTTCAACGTCACCGAGCAGCTTCAGGTAGGTCTCGAGGCCAACGCCAACTTCCTCAACGACCACTACAACTCGAAGAAGGCCGGCAACGCCGACTGGTATTTCAACGCCCTCGTAGGTGTGAAATACGCCTTCGGTCCCAAATACGAGACCCGCACCCGCGTGATCGAGGAAGCTCCCTGCGAGCCCCAGATCATCGAGAAGGTTGTCGAGAAGATCGTAGAGGTGCCCGTACAGGTAGAGGAGAAGAAGCAGGAATCAACAGTGTTCCGCCGCGATGTCTTCTACAAGATCAACAAGACTGTCATCACCCCGGGTGAGATGACCAAGGTAGAGGCTGTGGCCAACTATCTCAAGGAGCATCCCAACTCGCACGTGACAATCACCGGCTATGCCGACAAGGGAACAGGCACGAAGGCCCTCAACCTCCGTCTCGCCGCCAAGCGCGCCGAGGCTGTGGCTCAGGCTCTCCGCACCAAATACGGTATCCCCGCATCGCGCATGACAGTGAAGAGCATGGGCAGCATCGAGGATCAGCCTTATCCCGATCCCGTACAGAACCGCGTGGCTATCTGTATAGCCGAATAATCGCGACCTGACAAAATATCACGACAGATATTTCGTTTAAATATAGTCACACCTGAGGAACGTGTTTCCACATCTGCCTCAGGTGTGACTAAATTTATGTAAGCACACAAGCTACTTCTACTTCCAATCCAGATGAAGAAACCAATTATACTATCCATCGCGCTCTGCGCCGCATTCTCAGCCACCGCCGACTACAATGGAGCTGGCTACTACCGACTCCAGAACTATAAGACAGAACGCTGGGCTTCGATGATCGACAACAAAGGAAGCATCGACATGGCCGGCAACAAGGCCGACCTTCAGGCCATACAGCTTCAGAAAAATTTCGATGAGGTCTGCTGCGACCCCGCATCGATAGTATATATCCGTCCGGCCGGTAATCAATACCAGATCGAGGCTCAGGGAACGGATATCCATACGATTATCGGTTATTATCTGAATATAAGAGATGCAGGAAGCGCAAACGGGCATAAACTCTATTACGCCACCGGCACATACGATGGTTTCGAAAAATATGTGGGAGATAATTATGTTCTTCCTAAAGATATAGCCTCCGCCACGACCAACGCCAACGGTGACTACCGCAAATGGTTCATACACCCGATGGAGACCGATGGTGATAACTTCTTAGGTGTACGCCCAACCGTGACAGTCGGAAGCCGTCGCTATGGCACCGTATTCGGAGACTTCCCTTTCCAGGCATATTCAGAAGGGGTCAAGATATACGCGATAAAGCAGGTAGGTGCCGGAATGGCACTGATGGAGGAAGTGACCGGCCCTGTGGCTAAATCCACGCCTGTGATCGTGGAGTGTCCCACGGAAAATCCCTCCGACAACCGCCTCCAGATCGGGATGGAAGGCTCGGCTGTGGCCGACAACATACTCAGCGGCGCCTACTATTGCTCCACTGAGAAATCCAATCACCTCAACTATACGACCTTCGATCCGCAGACAATGCGTGTGCTCGGAGTCTGCTCCGACGGCTCTCTCGGATTCGTTACCCCTGCCGACCTCAAATATATCCCGGCCAACACCGCCTATCTGAAAGTGGCTCCCGGCACACCCGCCGAGCTGCGCTGTGTAGACCGCGAGGCCTTTACGGCCGATGTCGACGGCGTGGAGGCTGACAGTGACGCTCCTGTCGATGTCTACAACGTCGCCGGAGTTATTGTGCTCCGCCGGGCCACACGGTCTCAGATCGACGCGCTTCCCGCCGGCCTCTACATAGCCGGAGGGAAAAAGATCCTCATTCGCAGATAAACGAATATCATCATAAAAAAATACCACCCGCCCCGCGATTTGCTCTTGCATATTACGGGGCGATTTTGTAATTTTGAAAAATCATTGACCAAGACAACCGTATGGAAGATAAAGTCATCGTCGACGGGCTGACGTTCGTGCCCTATATCAGAAGAGAGGAGATACAGAAAGAGGTGAAGCGCATAGCCGCCGAGCTAAGGAAAGATCTCGAAGGGAAAAAACCTCTGTTTCTCTGCGTGCTCAACGGAGCTTTTATTTTTGCGGCCGACCTGTTCCGCGAGACAGGCATCAACGACGCCTCAATCTCTTTCGTGAGATATTCCAGCTATGAAGGAATGACATCCACAGGATGCGTGAAGCAGCTTATAGGCCTCAATGAGAACATCGATGGCCGCGACGTGGTTATAATAGAGGATATCGTCGACACGGGCCTCACGGCCTCGCAGATGGTCAACGACCTTAAACGCTACAACCCCAACTCCATACGCTTCGTCACCCTGCTCCACAAGCCGGAGAGTTCGAAGACTGGATTCAAGCCTGATTATGTGGCTTTCAATATCCCCGCGAAATTCATAATCGGCTATGGCCTCGACCTCGACGGCAAGGTGCGCAACCTGAAAGACATCTATGTCGTTAAAGAGTAAAGGTAATGTCACTAAAATAAGGAAGTTTACCACTAAATCAGAGGAATGTATGCATGGAATATGACTTGATTCACAGTGATTTAGTTTTATGACTCCTTGAAAGAATCACTCAATTCTGCTCTTAATTTAGTGACATTAAGAGTAAAGGTTAAAGAGGAAAGGTTAAAGGTTAAAGAGGAAAGGTTAAAGGTTAAAGAGGAAAGATTGGAGGATTAAAGGATAATAGGAAAGTAGTTAGGGCAGCTAACGGCTGATTTAGCCATTACAGATATTATTGCTGCGATTATACAGTTATCATTGCAGTGATTATACAGGTATTATTGCAGTGATTATTACGGAAAGAGAAAACCCAAAATAAGATAAGATAATGCTGAATTTAGTTTTATTCGGAGCGCCGGGCAGCGGCAAAGGCACACAGAGCGCGCGGCTCATAGATGAGTTCGGCCTCCACCACATCTCCACGGGAGAGGTGCTCCGCGACCATATAAAGCGCCAGACAGAACTCGGCAAGATAGCCGACAAATATATTTCTGAAGGACAACTCATACCCGACGACCTCATGATAAGCATTCTCGATGAGGTGCTTGAGAAAGAGGCTAAAGGGAAAGCCGGCGTGATTTTCGACGGCTTCCCCCGCACCATCCCCCAGGCCGAGGCCTTGAAGGAGCTTCTTCAGAAGAGAGGCACGGATCTGCATGCCGTAGTCGGACTCGAGGTGCCCGAAGAGGAACTTATCGAGCGCATGCTCAACCGAGGCAAAGAGACAGGACGTGCCGACGACAATATGGAAACCATAAAGAAACGTCTTGACGTATACCACAACCAGACCTCTCCCCTGCGCGACTATTACTGCAAGGAGGAGAAATATCTCAAGATAAACGGATCGGGAGTGGTAGACGACATCTTCAACGAAATCGCCGACAATATTTGCGCGAAGACAGGCGTGCACCGCAAAAAATAATATACGGCCATCCGTAAACGTTTTATAGCCATGAAGAGACTTCATGGCTATATTTTTTTATCCCTGCTGGCCTTCGTAGCCACGGTCATGTCATCATGCCGCTCAGCGAAGCTCAGCGAAGCCGACGCGGCTTTTGAGAGGGGTGAGTATTTCGACGCGCAGAAGATCTACCGCCAGGTCTACAACCGGCTTGACAGCCGCAAGGACCGGCAGCGACGCGGTGAGGTCGCTTTTGCAATGGCCGGATGCTACACGAAACTCAACATGGCAGACAGGGCTGCGGCCGCATGTCAGAACGCGATACGCTACGGCTATCCCGACTCTACGGTCTATCTGATGCTCGGTCGTGCTCTCCAGGCCACGGGGAAATATCAGCAGGCCATAGAGGCATACGATGACTTCATGCGCTACCGCCCGGAAAGCCGGTTGGCCGAGGAAGGGATAAGGGGATGCCGCATGGCAATCGGCGCGAAAGAGAGAGGCGCGACACGCTATGTGGTGAGGAATATGAAGACCCTCAACACACGAAGGGCAGACTATGCCCCGATGTTTGCCGGCACCGATTTCGACCGTCTGTATATCACCTCGACATCTGAGAAAGCCTCCGGTCAGAAAGTATCCGGGATAACAGGAATGAAGAACGGCGACATTTTCGTGAGCCGCAAAGACGAGCGCGGACAATGGCAGCGTCCCGAGCCGGCCAAGGGGGAGATAAACAGTGATGCCGACGAAGGTATAGTAAGCTTCTCGCCCGACGGGCAGACAATGTATCTTACACGTGCGCCGCGCTCGGAATCTCACGACACATCCGTTGAGATCATGACCTCGCGTCGCACGGACGCCGCCTGGAGCACACCGCAACCCTTCCCCATCGGCACCGACACCCTCTCCGCCATAGGCCATCCTTCAGTGAGCCGCGACGGCAACTGGCTTTATTTCGCATCCGACCGTCCCGGGGGGTTCGGAGGTCTCGACATCTGGCGCATAAGCCTCACGGAACCTGGCGCCGTGCCACATAATCTCGGGCCGCAAATCAACACGGAGGGGAACGAGTCGTTCCCTTTCTCGCGCTCCGATTCCCTGCTATATTTCGCTTCAGACGGACATCCCGGCTTCGGAGGTCTCGACATATTCAAGGCCACCCTCAACTCCACGGGCGACTACTGGAGTGTGGACAACATGGGAATGCCTGTCAACAGCCGCGGCGATGACTTCGGCATAACCTTCGGCCCGGGCGAATCGGGATTTCTGAGCTCAAACCGTGACGACGCCCGCGGACACGACCATATCTACAGTTTTGAACTTCCCGATCTCCGCATATTCATATCAGGGAGGGTGATGGATCGTGACGAAGAACCGGTCGCGGGCGCCGTGATACGTATCGTGGGCGACGACGGTACGAACCTGAAGGAGACCTCGCGCGATGACGGTTCTTTCCGGTTCCGTCTCGACAGAGGTGTGAGATATGTGATGAAGGCAGGGGCCCCCGGGTATCTCAACCTCAAGCAGGAATTCACCAGCGACGCGGCGGAGGAAGATGCCGAATATGCCGTTGACTTCATCCTTACCGCGCTCAACAAGCCTCAGGTGGCGGAGAATATCTTTTATGACTTCGACAAGGCCACACTTCGCCCCGAATCGAAAGAGGCCCTCGACGAGATAGCACAGATTCTGCGCGACAATCCATACGTCAGCATGGAAATGGCATCGCACACCGACCGGAAGGGGTCGGAAGAATACAATATGAAGCTCTCGGAGAGGCGCGCGCGAAGTGTGGTGGACTATCTCATAAAGGCAGGTATAGAAGAGGAGCGGCTATCCCCGAAAGGCTACGGGAAAAGCCGCCCCAAGACGGTCACAAAAAAGATCGCGCGGGAGTATCCGCAATTTCCGGAAGGCACAGTCCTGACGGAGGAATATATCCTTACCCTGTCTCCGGCCGACCGCGAAGCCGCCGACCAGATAAACCGCCGCACGGAATTCCTTATAAAAGCCAATTAAAGGTTAAAGGAACTCTTTAACCTTTAACCTAATCTCTTTAACCTTTACTTAAGCCTTTACTTAAGGCTCCACTCCACGCCGTTCTTGGTGTCCTTGACATCGAAACCGAGGGCTGCGAGTTTATCGCGGATGAGGTCGGATGTGGCCCAGTCCTTGGCAGCCTTGGCATTCTTGCGCACCTCCATGAGGAGATCCACGGCTCCTTCATAAGCCTTTGCCGCAGAAGCGTTCTCTCCCTCGGCATTCATCTTCATGCCAAGAATCTCCACAAGGAAGATATCGAAAAGATGGCGCAGCCGCGAGAGATCCGCTCCGGAGAGCCGCACGCTGCCGTCGGTGGCGGAATTGATGATCTTGCATGCCTCGAAAAGCTGCGCGATCACCTGCGGGGTATTGAGGTCATCGTCCATAGCCTCATAGCATCGCGTCTGGAAATCCGGCACCTCTATGGTCGACTTCTCGGCAGGCATGAGATTCTGCAGACGGCGATAACCGTCTGTGATCTTCTGGAGAGCCTTCTCCGCCGCCTGCAGGGCCGCGTTGGAGAAATCGACTGTGGAGCGGTATTGTGCCTGAAGGATGAAGAAACGGATCACCATAGGCTGATACGCCTGCTCAAGCAGAGGATGGGAACCTTCAAAGAACTGCTCGAGAGTTATGAAATTGTTGTAACTCTTCCCCATCTTCTTACCGTTGATGGTGATCATGTTGTTGTGCACCCAGTATTTGACAGCCTCGTGTCCCTGCGCGGCAACACTCTGGGCAATCTCGCACTCATGGTGCGGGAAAAGGAGGTCGAGTCCGCCACCATGTATGTCGAAACATTCGCCAAGATATTTCTCCCCCATCGTGGAGCATTCGAGATGCCATCCCGGGAATCCCTCGCTCCAGGGAGAGGGCCAGTGCATGATATGCTCCGGCGACGCCTTTTTCCAAAGGGCGAAGTCAAGCGGATTGCGCTTCTCGTCCTGGCCGTCGAGCGAACGCGTGGTGGAGAGCAGATCCTCGATATTACGGCCCGAGAGCTTGCCATAACGGTGGTCGCGGTTGTATTTCTCCACGTCGAAATAAACCGACCCCTGGCTCTCGTAGGCGTATCCTGCCTCGAGAATCTTCTTCACATATTCAATCTGCTCTATGATATGGCCGGAGGCATGAGGCTCAATGCTCGGAGGGAGCACGTTGAGCGCCTCCATGTCGTGATGATAGCGGTTGAGATAGAGCTGCACCACCTCCATCGGTTCGAGTTGCTCGAGACGCGCCTTCTTGGCGATCTTGTCCTCGCCCGAGTCGGCATCATGCTCGAGATGACCCACATCGGTGATATTCCTGACGTATCTCACCTTATAGCCCAGGTGACGCAGATAGCGGAAAAGGATATCGAAAGTGATCGCGGGGCGTGCATGCCCGAGGTGTGCGTCGCCATATACAGTAGGCCCGCACACATACATGCCCACATGGCCTTCATGGATAGGCTTGAAAGGCTGCTTGACGCGTGTGAGCGAATTGTAGAGCGTAAGGTTGTTGTCCATTGGGTTAGATGCTTATAGATTTGACATATCCTGCCGGCGCCAAAGCCCCGGCAGGATATGATGTCCATCTGTGGTTTATGTTCAGTTGTTGCCTATTCCCTGATTCTTGCGGGGAAGGATCTCGCCGAACTGAGCCTCATATTTCTTGATATTGTCGGTCAGGGCGAACATGAGCTGCTTGGCGTTCTCGGGGCTCATGATGATGCGGCTCACCACCGGAGCCTGGGGCATGCCGGGAGCGGCGAAGATGAAGTCCATGAGAAACTCGTTGGGGCCGTGTCCGATCATCGCGAGGTTGCTGTATTTGCCGTCGGCGATCTCGGGACGGAGCTGGATCTGAAGCTGGTTCTGGTTCTGATTTTCTGGATTTGCCATTTTATGAGTTTTTATCTGTTATTGATGATTGTGAATGCCCGGCACTGAGTGCCGGAGACGGTCCGGCGACAATATAGTGGCGCCTTCATGTTTTGGAACGCGAAGATAACTAAAAAGCGTCACATTTGCAAACCCTCTTACACTTCCGGGGCTTCTGCGGATGTCGTTTTCTCCATACTCGACACAATCCGGCCGTCGGCCATCTCCACCGTACGGTCGGCGATAGAGGCCATGTCGCGGTCGTGGGTCACCACCACGAATGTCTGTCCGAGTTCCTGCCGGAGGCGCTGTATCACGTCCTGGATCTCCCGGCGGTTGTGCGAGTCGAGGCTGCCTGTAGGCTCATCGGCAAACACGACACGCGGACTGTTGACAAGGGCTCTGGCTATTGCGGCGCGCTGTTTCTCACCTCCCGAGAGTTCCGAAGGACGGTGGTCGAGACGATGACCCAGACCGAGATCATCGAGGAGCCGCCGCGCTTCCGCGAAAGCCTCCCTCTTTTTCCGCCCCGCGATCAGCGCGGGCATCGCCACATTTTCCAGTGCCGAGAATTCAGGAAGCAACTGATGGAACTGGAAGACAAAACCTATGTGAAGATTGCGGTATTCCGAGAGCTTCCTGTCTTTGAGGGTGAGGAGATCGGTATCGTCAAACCATACACTTCCCGAATCGGGGCGGTCGAGAGTACCCGCAATCTGAAGCAGGGTGGTCTTTCCGGCCCCTGAAGGGCCTACGATAGCCATGATCTCCCCTTCGGGAATCACAAGAGAGACATCATGAAGCACGGTCAGAGGCCCGTATGATTTGGTTACGTTTCTTATTTCAAGCATTTAGAAGTTGTTTAAAAAGCAACGTTAAATTATGGGTCGCAGTCCCGGAGCAGATTTTTTCTTGCTGGTGAAGGAGCATAGCGGGCTATGTGACTGAACCAAAAGGAAAAATATGCCCGGGAATGCGAGTCCGGAAGTAACTTTT
>PPYF01411262.1_pt1 | contig 117216 bp, 146 predicted proteins | sample 1559871 | NCBI WGS metagenome assembly PPYF01 (sample SAMN08240021, study PRJNA423297) | Human gut metagenome, whole genome shotgun sequencing project.
TGAAATGGACTAATTCCTACCGCTCTTTCGGACTAAAAACCAAACGCTCAACCGGTCTTAAAACCATTGAACATAAACAGACCTGTTTCTGGGCGCACGCCAATGGTGGCGTCTGCTCACCGGCATGAGACAGGGGGAGATACTGGGAGCCACATTGGACGATCTCGACCTGTGGCGGGACAAGACGTTGGAAACCCCGGACAGCGGCGAGATATGGATAGGCACCTACACGGTGAACTGGAAACTGGAAAGCCTCGACAAGGAGCATGGGTGTGGGGAGCCCGGCAGGGACGGAAGATACCCGTGCGGCTTCAAACGGCCTTCGAGCTGCCCCCGATACCGGTGGAGGGTGCCGGACGGATACGACATGATACACCTGTGCAAAGGGTACGCTTTGACGCCGCCGAAGTCCGCGAGAGGCAAGGTCGTGCCGATAATCCCCCAGTTGGGCACCGTCGTGCACCGGTATCTGGAGGCCACGGAGAATATCATCCCGAACCCGTACAACCTGATATTCAGGACGCGCGAGGGTATGCCGTTGGCCGCGTTGGATGACAGGGCCAGTTTCCGCGACCTCATGCGCAGGGCGGGCATACCCGACTACGAGAACCGGTACGGGCATGAATGCCGCAACTCCGTCGTATCGCTCCTGTTCCACATGAAGGTTGACCCCGGCATCATCCAACGCATCGTCGGCCATTCGAGCATAGCCATGAGCGAGCATTACCGCACCGTGCCGGTAGAAGATTTGATGCGAGGCATGGAGACGATAAGCGACGGGCTCGGTCTGAAGCAGATCGAATGGAAGGCGTGAACTGGCGCGCCGAAACTTGCCGGCCATACAATGGAAGAGTAAGTTAATCACCTTGAATGTCCAGCGGAAGGAACGTTACGGAGGCGCACCATGACAAGCATATTCGACGTGGCCGCTTACGTGCTGGACAAGCTCGGCGTCATGACCACAATGAAACTGGAAAAGCTCTGCTACTATTCACAGGCATGGTCCCTCGTATGGGATGAACGGCGTCTGTTCCCCGAACGGTTCGAGGCATGGGCCAACGGCCCGGTATGCCCCGACCTATACCATGCGCACAAGGGCATGTTCAAGATCACGCGCGGCGATATTCACGGCGACCCGTCCAACATTGACGAGGACGGCATCAACACCATAGACGCCGTGTTGAAGGCCTACGGGAAAATGGGAGCCTACCAGTTGAGCGAACTCACCCACAGCGAACGCCCTTGGAAGGACGCTCGCGGCAATCTCCCCCAAGGCGCCATCTGCAACACCGAGATAACTGAAGCCGCCATGGCCGAATACTATGGGAGCCTCACCGAATAGTGGGCCACCGCAGCAAAACCAAGAGCATCAAGGCCAAAGCCCCGAGCTCTTCAAAACGTGTGCCCGCGCATCACGTGGCGAAAAGCTATCATGTCCCCGAATCCGCCACGGAGATTCCCAAAGATTCCGTGAACCGTCGCATCGTATTCCGTTTCGACTGCGTTGACCTTGAGGCCGACTGTCCATGGTCGCTCGCGCACATGAGCGACGAGGAGCATCGACTGCTGCTGTTGAAGATGCGTGACTTCGAAAAGGCCACGGTGGGCGAGATCATTAGCCCCTCATATCAGGCGTTCACCTGCTACCCTGATTTCACCCAATGCCCCAACCAGACGCCACAGGACCGGCTGGCGAAATACTATGAACGCGAAGGCGATGCGTTGGCCCGGTTCCGCTTGGGCGGCACCGAACGCCTGTACGGTTTCCTTGTAGGCAACGAGTTCCACATTCTCTGGTGGGACCCGAACCATGAGGTATGGCCCTCCACTAGGAAACACACCTGACCATCATATTGTAGTGGTATACAAAATGGTCCCGTTCTCCAATACAGGAAGACGAGACCATTGTCTTTCGTTTACTGCTTCGCCGTATATCCGACAGCAACACATGATTCCATGACGCTATTCAGATCAGATAGCACTTGAAGGCTGTCGTATTGGGCATCAGCGTAACCAAGATTCTGTGTCGCATACACAATCTTCAACATCGGAGCATTCAATGCGGCAAGACTCGCTTTCATATCGGGGTCGGCCTTTGGGAATGCCTCGTTGATTGTCTTGACCGCCAATGAAGCTCCCGAGAAGGCTTGGACGGCATCATGGTTAGCCGGATCGCGGAAGTACCCAGATACCGCTGCCACATCATCAATCAGGGACTGATTACCATCGAAGAGGACACCGCAGGCTCCCATCGTATCGGGCGCTACGCTCGGAACGTTCACATATCCGTTCAACTGGCCCTTCGCGGCTTTGTATTTATCCTCCCATGCATACGACGATTGTTGAGCGGAATTGACTTCTTCACTCATAGCTCCGACACCGAAAAGCATGCCCACGAATAGTGCGACGATGATACCGATAATCAACAAGACGAAAGCAGGCACCGGAATCGTGATTCCCTTTTTACGTCTATGAGATACAGGCTGTGATGGTTGCATGCCTGCTGGCGGCATGGGCTGGTAGACCGGCGAGCTCATGTTGTTTTCCCCTTCTCTTCATTGAGTCAATGGTTTATGAATTTTATGTCCCATGCTTGATTATCATGGTTGCATCGGTAGGGACGATAGAAAGATGTCGTCCGGTGAGCCGCTACCTAGACTCAGCGCATCATAAATATTGTCGGAGGCATGTTCATTGACTTCCTTCGTTTTGGTGTAGTCATGAATGACGAAGCCGACCACGGCGATGATCACCGCTGCGATAAGAATGCTCACAACGGATTTGCCGATGCCGGTATCGTGATTGTCGGATTGAGAATCCTTCTTCCTTATCTGCTGTTCCTGCAATTCCACGAGTCTTTTCTGTGTCTCCAATAGCTGGCGTTGCAGTTCTTCCTGCGTCATTTCCGGCTTTGACTTGTCCGGTTCCGATTCAGGCCGATTCTGTTCAGGCTCGCTCAAAATTATTCCTTTCTCTCCATTGAACTGGTGCCTTAATCCTAACTCGATATGGTCAGGTTGTCGTGCAGCCAATGCCGGTAATCCTGCAGAACGCTGACGGTGATACCGAGTTCCTGCGCCATCGCGTACGGTTCTCCCCCGTACAGGTCTTCGGCGTGCATGTAGTCCACGGGGTTTATCAACGCCAATGCGGTCTCCTTGCGCGTCAGGCATTCCTCCTTCTCACGGCTCAACAGACGCAGCCCGTCATCGAAGTGCTTGGCGTGGATAAGCTCATGCTGCAATGTACATGCCCGTTGTTCCATGCTCATTGTGGGGTCAATGTAAGCGGTGCGGGTGATGGGATCGTATTCCCCGCACTGCGAACCATCGAACTTCCTATCCTCTATAAGTACTCCCATATGACGCGCCTCACCGGTGAGGTCAGTCCATGTTTTCACGCCCGGACTCCGCATTCTTGTTCTTATCCTCATAGGCCGCTTTCTCGATCTGAATCTTCTTGCCGAGAACATCTTCAAGCTGGGAAGCGACTGAGGCATATTGCGTTTGAGGCTCCGGCGCAGAGGCTTCTTCCAGAATAAGGAAAGGATCGCACCCTAAGGCTTCGGCCACTGCGTCAATATCTTCGGTGTTGAAGCATCGTTCACCACGCAATTTTGCGTAATAGGAATTACGGCCTATCCCTGAAGCTTTGCATAGGTCATCGATGGTCATTTTGGCGTCTCTGCGCCTGTTTTCAATTGTCTCTATCACTCGTTGAGTGAACTGCGATTCATATTTACTCATAACTACATTGTACCGAATTTCGGTACGTTTGTAAATTTCGTACCGTTTCCGGTTGACAAGCCGTACCGTATGCGGTACGTTAAAGATATGCAAACGAAAACAAAGCTTTCAAAAACTTCGGTGGGACTGATTCAAGCAGTTCGTGCTGAGGCAGCAAGACGAGGGGTAAGCACCCCGGAGCTTGCCAACAGAGTGGGGCGCAACAAGAAATTCTTCTACGACCGCTTCAATTTCAGGAAGGCTTTCTCCACCGACGATCTCAACGACATCGCCGTGGCGCTTGGCATAACAATGGCAGACATCATCAGTTCAGCTCGCTTAGCCGCCGGCATGAAGTCTCCTGACTTGGAGGTAACAGCATGAGTGTCTATCAGACCCCAACTTGGACTCGCCGCCACGCGAGACTGACTGGCTCCCCCCAGTCAGACCCACGTAGCGACATGAACGCCAGCCGCCTCACGAACGGGTTTGCCGCAACTGAGATTGCAGCACGGCGTTTTCACGAGAGATATGGACGATTGCAGCCGCGAGATTCGCTAGACCGTACGCCATCTTCCGCTGAGCTGGGTCAGCTGACAGCCTTGCTGCTGCATTGAAATCATCGCAAGCGGAACTTGCATAGTTCTCCGCTTCACTAGCCATAAAAATCACCTCCTCTCCGAATCGAGAAAACAATGCTTAGTCAGAATCGTAACCTCTCCCAGAAGCTCGTTGTGGAGGAACGTCGCACCCATGAATACTTCACCGGCAACGTCACCGAAGATGGTCTAATCAACGCGGAAATCGACACCGATTACGGTGCCCGTCCCCTCACTCCGAGTCAGGCGCGTTTCGTCGCCAAGGCCCTTGAAGACCTGGCCGACTGCGCCGACGAGAAGAACGAGGAATAACAAAGTCTTGCCGTGGCCGGTCGGTTCCCTTATTCACCAAACAAGACTACAGGCGAACAAATACTGACCATACTACGACCGTTCACGGCAACCATCGGCCCGTCCCTTGGCGATTAGGGGGAATCGGAGACGCCGACAAACCGTCACCCATTAGACACTCCTGTCTCCGTTTGAAATTTCATGACGGTTGGCGTGGGAAGTTCAAATCTTCCACGGGCCACGGAAAGGATAAATGATGAACACCAAGGATTATGGACATCACTGTTCGGGCTATCAGCACCCTGACGGTTCGCCCACACGCTATGAGACACGGGCCGTGAGCCTGTGCATGGCGGGCTTGGTTCTTGGTGTTCTCACGCTTCTCTTCCAACCCAGTGCGGGCCCGTGGAGCATTCTCGCGGGTTTCCTGTGCTGTTCCCCCGTCGCCCTGTGCTTCATGTTGGACGACGAATAACTGAAGATTTCCGGGCGTGGTCTTTTCCTCATTTCTAACTCGTCCGGTGGTAGCCAAGCGCACGGTGGCCGCAGCCGAGAAGCCTTCCAATGGTCATGGACTTCAAAGACTGCACCGGGTTCGACTCCCGGCTTGGCGCTCAGAAAAATTGAACCCCTTCGCGTCCTTGCGTCGGAAACCAACAAAACAGTTTCGGACGTGTCAGCACCGGCGTAGAAGGACAACCAAATAATCAAGCCCAGTGGAGGGAAACAATCATGGAAATCACACCATCAGACCAGATGAGACTGCTCAACGAGGCCCGTGGACTATTGCCGCAGGACGAGCTCGAACACCGCGCGAGGCAGATACTCGACTCATATACGCCGAACCAGCAGCCCGCGCCACAGACACCGGACTCCCCGCGACTTATCATCAGCGACTTCCTGCGTTCCAAAGGATTCGAGCCGATGAAGAAAAGCGCGTTGCACTTCGGCTCCCGTTTGGCCGAGAACTACAAGATGAAGTTCGGCGCCTATCCGCCGAAGCACGGGAAGGCATACGTCTACTACGAGATCGACCGGCCTCTCATGGAGGAGACGTGGGCTCAGATTCAGACGGAGGATGCGGACTGATGGCATCTGATTTCAACTCTGTCGCCAGAGCCATCCGTTATCTCGGTGATTGCGTCCGTTATCTCGCGGACAAGTATGTGGCCGTGAACGATCGTGTGTACTCGGATTGGAACGAGGCGTCGAAGGTCGTGGGGGACGTTGGCCGTGACCATGTGGCCGATTATGCGGAGGCGTCGCACAAGCAGGGCAAGTCGCGTACTTGGCGTCACAGTCACCTGATGGAGCGCGAGGAGCAATTGTCGTTGCAGTCGAGGGGTTCTCATGTTGACTCCGAATGATGTCCGGCACAGAAAGTTCCGCACGTATCGTTCCCTGCTTCACGGCGAGGTCTACGACATGGAGGACGTTGACGATTTTCTGGACGCGGTGGCCGACACCATCGAGGTTCTGGGCAAGGAAGCACTCAAGGGAAAGGATGAATGATGACCGTCAAGCAGATGCCTGATGACGAGTATTTCGCGTTGGACGCGATAGATCAGACCTCGTTGAAGAAGTTTCTTATCAGCCCGTTGGTTTACTCGGCTTATCTGACCGGCGAGCATGGGTATTCTTCGGCGTTGGAGTTCGGCAAGGCGGCTCACAGCATGGTTTTGGGCAGTGGCCCGCAGGTTGTGGCTAAGCCGAATCTGCGTACCAAGGAGGGCAAGGCTCTTCGTGCCAGGCTGGTCGAACAGTATGGTGCGGATGACATCGTGTGGCTGTCCGCTGATGATGTGGAGAAGGTCGAGGCCATGCGGGACATGGTTGGCGACTATTTTCAGAAGCTTGACGGCCAGCCGGAGGTGGCGATGATCGCCGTTGACCCCAAGACCGGTTTGGACATCAAGGGCAAGGCGGACTGGTTGCCGTCCACTCCCGACCCGGATGGGGTGCTGCGTATCCGCGACTATAAGACCACGGCGAAGTCACCGAGCGAGTTTGAGCGTTCATGCTGGCAGTACGGGTATCACATTCAGGCCGCGTTCTACATGCGCCTCTACCGACTCACCATGCCTGAATATAAGGGGCCTTTGGGTTTCGAGTTCGTGGTGCAGGAGAAGAACTCGCCGTTCGACTGGATGGTGTGGCGGTTTGACGAACGCTCCCCCATCATCACCGAACTGGCTGACCCGAAAATCGACAAGGCGTTGAAGGGCATCAAATCGTTCCGTGACTTGTCTGATGACCCGTTGGAGAAGATGCGTGGTTACGGGTTGTCGAAGATTCCGCAGGAAATCAGTTTCCCTGATTGGCGGCTCGTTGAGGAAGAGGAGGAGATTGACTCATGGCGGTAATCAAGAAGGACGCTCGGGGCGGGCGTGGCACGTATGCGACCCTGGCTCAGGTCGTGAACTATGTGGACGAACAGGGGTATGAGCTGCAATGGCCGACCCAGTTGATTGACGGTCGTCTGTATGTGGATACGGCTGTCAGGAAGAAGGGCGCGGACAAGTGGATTGCCAGTAATTGTCTTATACCGGTCGAGGTGGGTGATTCGCGTGGCATGAGCGTCATGCAGGCGTTGGGTTCCGCATTGACGTATGCGCGACGCTATTCGACTTGCGGCGCGTTCGGTTTGGCGACCACGGATGATGACGGTGAGACCAGCGGCTACAAGAAGCGTTCCACCAAGGGCATGACCGACGAGCAGCAGCAGACGATTGACCGGATTCTGCAAGCCATGCGTATTCCGGATGGGCAGGAGAACGGTTTCATCAGCAGTGTGCTGCAACGCAACGTGGCCTACGGAAAACTGTCCGAGGCGGACGCGGCCACGTTCATCGAATCATATCAACGCAACCAGGGGGACAAGGCCCAGTGAGTTTCACCATGAAACCCGGTTGCAAGTGCGCCAGATGCCTGTGGGTTCACGGGGACAAGATCACACTCCCCCAATGCCCCGAATGCGGGGACACGAACTGTGCGGGAGCTCAATCGCACATGCTGGTCTGCAACAAGAAAGCCAGTGAAAAACACAAAGTCAATCCGTACAGGAGGTACAGCTGATGGCCGGAGAAGCACGAGTCATCTTGGAGAACGCCCGTCTGGGCGCTGACCCGGAACAGAAGCAATCACAGTCGGGACAACCGTATCTGAGTCTGCGGTTCGCCATCACCCCTTACTGGAAGAACCGTCAATCCGGCCAGCATGAGGACGGGGAGACGGAATGGTGGCAGGCCACAGAGTTCGACACCCGGCAGATGGAAACCTATATGCGCGAACTGCACAAGGGCGATTCGATTCGCGTCGAAGGCGTGTTAAACATTCGTCTCTATCAGGACAAGCAGGGTCAGACGCAGATCAGCCGCGAGGTTCGTTTCGCGCGCATCTCGAAGAACCTTCCCAAGGCGAAGCAACAGCAGCAGGGTTTCCAGCCGAATTACGGTCAGCAGGCGAACAATTACGGCCAGCAGGGCTACGGGGTGCCGAACTACCAGCAGTCCGCCCAACAGACCAACCAGCAGTTCCAGCCGCCCGGCCAGCAGCAGTTCCAGCAGCCTCCTACTGACCCTTGGAGCCAGCCGCAGGGCACTGCCTCTCAGGACGAGTTCGGCAATGGTTAGTTCTAACCCTTCGCGTGAGACGTGCCGTCTTGTGGATAGACGGGATGGCGAACGTTGCGTGAGATGCGGGGCGACATGGAATTGGGCTGGTTTCTCCCGTCATCACCGGCATTTGAGGAGCCACCCGTTCCCCGGCTTGCATTTGCCGTCGAATCTGATTCTGCTGTGCGGCAGCGGTTCGAACGAGGGTTGCCATTTGTGGGTGCATACCCATCAGCGTGAGGCGATGGACAACGGGTGGCTGGTCAGCGGTTTCAACGACCACCCCGAACAGGTGCCAGTACTCGTCTACGGCAAAGGTCTCGTGCTTCTGGACAACATGGGAGGCTACACGCTATGCAGTTAGACCCCATCGAACAACTCTACAAACTGTTCTGCCGTGAATCATCGTTCAGAACAGCCCTATACAAGCTAGACCCGGTGTTGTTTTGCCGGTTCACGAACGGGGAGATTCGACTATGACACAGGCGAGGAAAGGGCCACGACTGCCGTTAAACCGTCAGGATGAGGCGATACTTGCCGGCCCCTGGCTGTCAACCCAACTGGGACGCAACCTACGTGCAGCCGAGGCGCAGACGTTCGGACGCATGGTCTACGACGAGTGGGCGAAAACCCATCCGGGCACACTCCCCTACACGGTAAGAATCGATTCCAGCCAGAAAACCGCGTACCTGCCAGAAGACCTGCCCTTATTGCACAAGGCACTCACCCGGTACACGAACAGCAGGTCATACAAGCATATTCAAACTGAAATCAAAGGAGAACACCAATGAGTGAGAAACCATTCTGGGAAGGCAAGACTCTTATGGAGATTCAGAATCTCGATAAGCGAGTCAAGGTGACAATGGAGAACGGAGACGTATTCATAGGGAAGCTCATGCGGCGTTCCAGAGACACGGACGGTATATGTAGCCTTTCGATGCAACTCGACGCGCATCGAACATATTTACACGTGTTCTCGGCTGAATCATTTGATACGCAGCCCATCATTCCCAGTTACGTCGATACCGTCGAATTGTTGGATGACCCCGATTATGAGCGCATCGACAATATCGAAAACGTGCAGGTGGGCGATATTGCCTGCACGACGGAGGGAAACCATTTCCGCGTCATCGATCTCAAGCCTGACCCTCTAGGCGACATGCTCCTGCGTATCCGCATCAGCGAGATAGACGGTGAGTACTGCATCGACTCCGATGATTTCGCCTACGCTTTGCGTCGGAAGCCGAAGCTGCCCGACCATGACGGGTTGTGGTGGGATAAGGACAATGCCTTGTGGAGCGTCGCCATCTCCGGCCTGGACAATTCGAAGTTGGTCGCTTTGCTTATCGGTGACCCGGAATCCCCCGTCATCGGTCCTGTGTGGTCGGGCCTCAACAGCAAGCACGTGACCTCTCAAGCTCCGTTCCGTCCGGCCAAGGCGGTGGAAGCATGAGCATCATCAGCAGTGAGGCGGAGCGCCTCTACCCGCCCAAAGCGGTTGATTGTCACGGCGCAATAACGATACCGGTTTACACGTCCGATGACTTGGCGGAAGCGTACATGGATGGCGCTGAACGCCAGCCCACGGACGAGGAAATCGAAGCCGCAGCGAAGTCCCTCAACTACCTCAACGCCCTTGGAGAAAACCCGAAAAAGATTGCGGCCATGAACCCCGATGAAGTATGGAATGCCGGACTGGGCGACAAGGACCTAGCGACTGAAATGGTGCGACTCGTAATCAACGTGATTCAAAGAAAGGCAACGGAGGATGCATGACACGATCCTGTGCCTGTGCGACCTGACCGGTGTTATGGCCCGACCGTGGGTCGAACACGGGTATCGGGCCGTGCTGGTGGACCCGCAGCATGGCATCGACCATGAGGATGGTGCCTATCTGAAACTGGCCTGCACCATCGAGGAGGCGTTCGACCAGATCAGCGTGCTGTTGCGTTCGGGACGTCTCGCGTTCGTGGCCGGTTTCCCTCCCTGTACGGATATGGCGGTGAGCGGCGCGCAATGGTTCGCCCGCAAGTACGAGGCCGACCACTTGTTTCAGGCGAAGGCCGTTTCCGTGGCGGAACAATGCAGGGTGATAGGTGAGATGAGCGGTGTCCCCTACATGGTGGAGAACCCGGTGTCGGTTCTCTCCAACGTGTTCGGCAAACCCTCCCACACGTTCAACCCATGTGATTACACGCGGTATGCGCCAGAGGACAACTACACGAAGAAAACCTGTCTTTGGACGGGGGGGGGGATTCCGAATGCCGCCTCGCAGCCAGGACATGAGTCTGCCGGCTCCCGACCGGAATCGTATCTGGTACATGAGCGGCAAAGACCGAGCCAACAATCGCAGCAAGACGCCGTTGGGCTTCGCCCGCGCGGTATACGAAACCAATCACAAGGAGGAAAACAGATGAATCTTTTAGATGAAACCAAGGGTAAGATTTCACTAAGCGGGCATTCGACCAGTGACGTTCGATTCGTCGGCTCCCGCGACGGGAATCTGGGAATTCCATGGAGTCAGGCCGAAAAGGTGCTCGACATCGATTACGACGACGGATACGGCAGTCAGGAGATAGCCGCCGATCTGGTCGTGGCGTTCACTGATGGCGGGTTCCTGCGCCGCGAGGAATACGACGGCAGCGAATGGTGGGAGTACGAGCCACCGTTCAGAGTCCCGGAGACGCAGAAGCCGTTCAAACTCGTGAAGCTGACCAGCTATCGCACATGGTTGCTTGTGGAGATCAATTATCCGATGGAGGCAACGGAAGAATGAGCAACTTTTACACGGCGGGTGCGGCCGCCATGACCTCGAACAAGGACGATTGGGAGACTCCGCAGAAACTGTTCGACCAGTTGAACGAGGAATTCCACTTCACCCTCGACGCGGCATCCAGCGACCAGAACGCAAAATGCGAGCACCATTACACTGCCTCAAACAGCGGCCTCGAACATTCGTGGGAGGGGGAGACCGTTTTCTGCAATCCTCCTTACGGGCGGAACATCGGCGACTGGATTCGCAAGGCCTCACGGGAGGCCAGCAAGCCGAACACGCTCGTAGTCCTACTGGTGCCCGCACGCACCGACACCCGCTGGTTCCAAAACCATATACTGCATCGCGCGGAAGTCCGATTCCTGCCCGGACGATTGAAGTACGAGGTGGACGGGCAGGCCGGTGAAGCGGCACCATTCCCCAGCATGATTGTCATCATGAGAACCGGAGAAAGACAATGATGTGTTTTCACAGGATTAGCCCGTGTCCCAAATGCGGGGGCAAGGTCAAAGCGAAATGGGAGTCATTGGGGCATGGGATTGCCGAGCTGCATTGCGACTGTCATCGGTGTGGCATGAGATTCCCGTTTGTTCCAGTGGCCCGCCTGCATCGGGACAGGGTGCTCTGCGCGTTCATCCGTCGTTGGAATGCGATGTGCAACGGGGACAAGCAATTCAAGCTGGTCTACGAGAGTCTGGGAGGCAGACGATGAAGGCGACGGACGTGGAGATCGAACGACGGTGCGGCATGGTCACCGGTGCCTCCTGCGGGCATGTGACCCTGAGTTGGATTCCCGGAGACGGCCGAAACGGCACCCGCTCATGGGTGCTGGCCACTCATGATGGCGACAGCATCCGCCGCATCCGGTTGAGCTGGAACGAGCTCGGCGACCTGGAGGACATCCTCCAATCGATCGCGAACGAGAGAAGGAACTGAGAGGTAGACGATGAGCACTCTGAATATTTTGGGCAACACGAGCGAGCAGGCGGATTCGATACGCCTGATGCTCAAAGTGCGGGGCATGAAGGACGGTCGTTTCATCGACGCCGACCCGCTCATTATCCTCAAGGCCGACAACCATCAAGGCTCCGACAGGTGGGACGTGTATGTCAGCAAGACGGTGTATCCGACCGCCGAATCGTATGGCACGCTTGCCGTCGTGCTGAGGATGCTCGCCGACGACGTGGAGATCATGGCGCGAGAGAAGGAAATGGGAGGCGGACGATGAGCTATAAGGCGAAGATATTCACCCGCGAGGAGTTCGGCAACGTGATTGCCGCCGCCATCTACGACTACGACCATGCACCCGCGAAAATCCTGTACCCAATCGATGTCATTATCGACCAACTCTATGACCATTACGGCACGGAAACCGAGGTGGAGGAATGAAACCACGAGTGTATGACGGTTTGGTCCAATCCGCCGTCGAATTGAGTTGCTTCGGTACAGGCCAGTCCACCGTCGAAGAGGGACGCGAAGCATACCAGGAATGGCTGCGAGAACATGACCGGCAGACAGCCGAGAGAGCATGGGCCGAAGGATTCAAAGCCGGCTCATCGGAATTGTTCAACGACCCGCATAACCCATACAGGAAGAAGAACACGAAATGAGAAGTCAATACAAGGTTTGCCCGCTGTTTTGGGCTGATCTCGGCAGCGACCGTCACTTAGTCAATATGGAGGCGCTTGAAGAGCTGCTGAACGATGGTTGGAAGATTTCACGGGTGGATACCATCCCGCCAACGGAACTTCCCGATAACGCAGTCAGCGCCACGAACGTCTACATTCTCGAAAAGGAAAGCGAGGACGCGAAATGATCGGTGTGTTAGAACTCCTCCCGCATGACATGGGTCTGCGCGTGGAACTTGATACGAACGAAACATACTACCTGAAAAGCGGATGGAAAGAACGCTGTGACGGTATCTACGGGCTTGCTTGCGGATACGCGGATTGTTCCGAAGGTATTACGTGGTTTGAAGATCCGGCTCGCATCGCGATCATGAACAGCCACGTAAAGCTAGCAGTCCCATGGGAGGAACCTGAAACCGAAACCACCAAGCAAATCGAAGACACGAATGTGAGGGCCGATAAACCGATGAACAATGATCAGGGGCAAGCGGTGTGGCGTGAAAGCATCGAGAAATACGGCAAGGAGATGCAAAGCATCGTCTGCATGGAGGAATGTTCCGAACTCATCCAGGCCGTCAGCAAGCGCCTTCGCGGCAAGCCCGACGCCACCGACAATCTCGCCGAGGAAATGGCCGACGTGACCATCTGCCTGTACCTGCTCAAGGAAATGTACGGCATCACCGACGAGCAGTTGGAAGAATGGGTCGCACGCAAGACGGCAAGGCAATCCAAGCGAATGCAAGCCGACGACCCATTCATGAAAAACGAGGATACGGAAATGAACGCAGCGGAAACCGATGAAAGAACACTGCTTATGGCTGATACGCACTATGCGGTCAGTATCAGGCGCATCTACGACGCGCATACCGACATGCTCGAGGGGTACAGGCTGATCCTCTGGGAAATGCGGGAAAAAGCCCGGATAGCTGTAGCGGCACGCGACTATCTGACTGGCATGCTCAACCCGATACCGCAACAAACGTTGGATGATGCTGACGCATTAGCGCGCATATTCAAATGCAAGAACTACAGGGACAACGAAAAGGAGATGTGGGAATGAGCAGGGCTGAAACCACTGCCATGCTGTCCGAGCTGGTCGAGAAGAGATTGAGGAATCAGACCGCTTTTTGGGCGAGTGAGGTCAACTTCGACCGGAACACGCCTGACGAGCGGCGAGTGGATTACGTGGGCTTCGAGCCGTGGAACGTCAACGGCGAGCCGGTGCCAGCAAGCGTGGAAAAAGGCTGCTTCGGATTCTACGAGGTCAAGTCATGCATGGCTGATTTCACGAGCGGCAACGGCCTGACGTTCTACGGCGACCAGAACTATCTGGTCTGCACGAAGGAACTGTGCGCCGATCTGGTTATGGGCAAGATGGTTCCCGAGCGTGTGAACGCGATCCTGACACCGGATTCGACCGGCTCGAAACTGATTCTCGGCCATGTGCAGTCATACAACGACATGTCATACAGGCGACGTCCCGCAAGCGAAATCCTGTGGGCAATGGTCAAAGCGAACGGAAAGAGGACGAATTGAGCATCGCGGATGATGAAGCTGAGAGGCGTATCCGACCCGCTACTGGGAAGGAACGCACCTCAAGGAACAGTTTTGCTGCGATACGGACGATTTGCAGGAAGCTTACCTGCGTGGCCGCAACGCACCACCCACGAATGCAGAGATTGAGGCCGTGGCGAAACGGCTCTGCTGGAACAGCTGCAAATGGGATGGCGTCGATAGCTACGCGGCGAAAGACGAGGATGACGCATGGAATTATGCCGGTGAGATTCCCGGCTTCCATGAGGAATATATCCGACAAGCCAAGGAACTACTCGCACTGGCGCGGAAGGCGGTAAACGAATGAGTTGCATTGGCAAGGCCGCAACACTCGCCATCGCCGCCGCCGTACTGTTCTCCGTACTGTTCTTCGCCCTCGTTGCCTATCTCGGCTGGGCTGAAGCAACGGCGGACACCATCATCCTCCGCGACGGCAGCCGATCATACGTATGCCAGACCAGCAGAATCTCACAAGCGCCACACAACTGCAAACCGGTCAAGGAGAAATCATGAGCATCGGATACGTGGAATGCGACCACTGAACCATCTGACTTGGAGCATCACCGACTATCGGGTGCGTATCAGCTCTAATTTGGAGAAGGGGCTCATGTTGAGCAAAGCGAAAAGTAAAGCATGGCAACTGCTCATTGAAGACTCGAACCGTCCGGCAGAGGAGATTCGCTTGGCTACCGGACTTCGGGTCGATGTGATCGAGCAGATGCGCGGGGACGTGCAAAAACGACTACGAGACAACCCGGAGTTCTGATTATGAGACCGAGTTATCTACCCGTCCAGTACGAGCATTGCCCGTATTGCGGAGGAATCATGAACATCTGGGGTCATTGCATGGATTGCCAGTTCCATGATGACCCGACCGAATACTGGAGGGACGAATGAGCAGAGCCAAGCAGCGTGGGACGCTTTTTGAGTCGGCCATAGTCAAATATCTGCGTGCCCGCTTGGGTGATACGGAGCAGACCATACACCGTGAGGTGTTGCATGGCGGAGGCAACGACCAAGGCGACATCACCGGCGTGCGTATCCACGGGCAACCCGTGGTCATAGAGGCCAAAAACTACAGCACGTACAGCGGGCACCTCAAGGAATGGATGCAGGAGGGTCGTACCGAGGCCGGTAACGCGGACGCGCCCTACTGGTTCGTCGTATTCCACCAGAAAGGCGTCGGATTGGACTCTTTGAAGAGCATGGACAACCAGCCGGTAGTCACCGATCTGAAAACGTTGGCTCTCATAGCCGGGCATGGGGTGATCGAGGGAGACGAGGAATGAGCGAGATTGACGAGTTCATCAAGACGGCTCGTGCCGGTAAGCCCGTCTACCTGACCGCTAAGGAGAAACAGGCGTTGAGGAATCATCGGGCCTATCTGAAGCTCAAAGCGAAAGACCCCGACTATTACACGAAAGCCCGTCGTGAGGAACGACGCAAACGCAAGGAGGAACAATGAGCTACGACCTGTATGTGGCGCGCCCGGATATTCCCGAGGATTGCTGGTCTTACGTGTGCGACCGCGACAATGAGGAACGCTCCTACGACCAGTATGGCCGTTATTTCAACTACACGTATAATCTCGGCCCGTTCTTCGCCGCCTATCATGTGCGCCCATCAACCGACTTGGACGGCAAAACCGGCAAGGAATGCGCCGGACTCATACGGCAAGCCTTAATGGAAATCTACCGTCAGCCGTTATATGAGCTGCGCGAGGAATACAATCCGCGTGACGAGAACGGCCAGTTGGTTGATCGGGGCAGTGTGGACGGGGCAATCAAATGGTTGGAACGTGTTCATGATTATTGCCGGGAACACCCGGACTATGTTGTCAGGGAATGCTCCTGATGGGAAACAGTCACAACACGACACCCGCCAAGTGCATCGACTGCGGGCGTATCAGGCCACGCAACCAGATGCATGCGGGGCCCCGCTGTCACAACTGCTACATCAAGGCCGACCCCATACGGTTGGCGAAGCATAGAGCCAGATGCGCGAAATGGGCAAGGGAGCATAAAGCCAAACGCACTTCCCCATTGCCCGTCCAAGATGGCGGCATGGTTTTCGCTGACTACCCCATCAACATCGATGACCCGTATCTGCGCGAATACATCGAAAAGGCAAGGAGAACATGATGGAAGATAGGAAACTCGTTGATTTCGCCCGTTGGCTGAACGATCATCCGGGCGAATGGAATCTTTGGCCGTATCTCATTCCCATACAGGCCGACCGTAGGGATACTGTCGCATCGATGAGGCTTGTCATGGAACGCATCAAAAAACCATCGGTACGACGAGTTCCGCGTGGACACCGTATTGCTCGAATATGAACTATTCAACGGTTTCATGGGTTTCGACACCAACAGCGTGCATGAAAACGGTCTCGCGTTGAAGATGAGGCTCAAAGCATGACCGCACGGGGAGACGACCGGAAACTCATGCACTGGATAGCCTCACACGGATACACGGTGGTCAGGGCCACGACCGGCCACTGGAAAGTCTACGACAACGGCGTGCTGCTCACGGCGACGAGCGGCACGCCATCGGACTGGCGAAGCCGCCACAACTTCATCAAGACATTAGGGAGAAGATCATGCCAGGCAATACGGTAGACCATCCGAAATATTACGAAAACGGCCCGTTCGAATGCATCCTGCTGGCCGAACAGTATTCGTTCAACGTGGGCAACTGCCTGAAATACGTGTGGCGGCACAGGGACAAGGGCCACCCCAAAGAGGACTTGGAGAAGGCCCTATGGTATGCGAAACAGGCCATCGCACGCGAGGAGGCTTTCACCCCCTGCGACCGGCATTACTACGATTCATTACGCATCGATTTCACGGAACGCACCGTTGTAAGCGCCTATGATGCCGACACACTGGCTCGCATCAAGGCAATGAGCACAGAAAACAAAACAGAAAGCAATTTCTGGTATCGCCTCGCCAACCATGACGCCCAAGGCGCTCTCGATTCAATCGAACGAATGCTGGAGGAGACGGAATGAGCATCGTAGGGTTGGCGCATTTCATGGAACTGGCAGCACTGCTGGCGACCGGCGTCTATTGCGGACTTAGGTTCACACGGAGAACGGGCTTCGGCTTCGACTGGGATGATCCCGACGTGTGCACCGTCGCCATGTGTATATTCACGCTCGGCTTCACGGTCTCCTCCATAGGACTGTGGAGCGTCCTGTATGCGTTCATGAGCATGGTGTTCCCCGATTACGTGTACTGGCTGATAGGAGCATAACAATGCGGGCACAATGGTCTTTAACCCATCTTTTGAGAGAAAGGCAAGACAATGGCCGTCACCAAACGAGTTCGCTTTGAGGTTTTCCGTCGAGACAACTTCACCTGTCGTTATTGCCACGCAACCGACAAGGAACTGACTATCGATCATGTCGTTCCGCAGGCATTGGGAGGTTCGGACAATCCCGATAATCTGGTTGCCTGTTGCAAAGACTGCAATAGCGGCAAAACATCAATTAATCCCGACGAATCACTTGTATCAGATGTGCAGGAGAGGGCACTGGCTTTCCGCGATGCCTTACGCGCTGCAATAAACATGGTGAACACCTCGGTCGAAAGCGAGACAGATTACTTCAACACCGTCACCGACCTATGGGAGGACATCACATCAATAAGCGAGACGCAGTGCTTCATGCGTCCGAAAACATGGAAAAGTACCATACGTTATTGGTATAGTCTTGGCGTGCCTTACGGCATCATCAAGTACGCTTTCACCATTGTTTCAGAAAAGGTTCGCGCACGCACGCTACCGGAATCGTCTGCGTTTCGATACTCAAAAGGCATCATCGGCAACAAGATGGAAGAGGCCACGCAGTTAGCACGCCAACGCATTGAAGAGGAAAAAGAGGAAGACGCCGAAATCAAGCACTGCTGGCATTGCCAACATTGTTGGGAGTATAGCGATGAACTAGCCGCTGAACCGGATACTCCAGATCGCAAAGACTGCGAACTTTACTATCCGGAGGACAAAACCCGACCGCTCACATGTCACATCTGCAATGACCCAAACTGCGTTTATGTCATTGGTCTTATTGCTGGCGCTGACACCTATAAGGCATTACATAAAAAGCAGCAAGAAAGCGAGAATAAGGAAAATGGCTAGGCAATACGCGCGTATTCATCTTCGCATTTGGGCGGATAGCCGTTTTATTGGATTGTCCGCCGAAGCTCAAAGCCTGTATTTCAAGTTGCTAACCCATCCCACGATGAATCTTTGCGGGGTGGCTGATTGGCGTCCGAAGCGATTGGCGGCGCTTAGCAAGGGTCAGACGGTTCAGGGAGTTCTGGAGGCTGCGAAAGAGCTTGAGAAAGGGGTTTACATCGTCGTTGATGATGATACCGAAGAGGTGCTGGTTCGTTCGTTCATTCGTAACGATGGCACACTGCGTAATTCCAAGGTTGCCGTAGCCGTGGGCAAGGATTACATGGCCGTCACATCAACCAAGCTACGCGCTTGTATCGTCTATGAACTACGTCGCCTGAATGAGCATTCAGATGAATGGCCAGGGCTGGATAAGGTATCTGATTTACTGTCCGAACCGTGTATTGACCCGCATGAATTGGAGTCGGACTCCCTATCGGATACCCTATCGGACTCCCTATCGGATACCCTATCGGACTCCCTATCGGATACCCTATCGGATACCCAAAGCGATAATGCATCGGATGCCCTATCCAAAAATCGTCCATATCCCTCAACCCTCAGCCCTCAACCTACAACCTACAACCTACAACCTTCAACCATCGCGCAAACTAAGCGCGACGAGATCGAGCAAGGTAACGTGGACGAGCCTTATCCGATTGATTTTGAGCAGTTCTGGGAAGTCTATCCTCGGCATGAGGGCAAGCAGTCCGCGTATCAGGCTTGGCGCAAGGCTCGCAGGAAAACCAATCACACGTTCATGCTTGCCAAGGCCCAGCAGTATGCGAACGACCCTAATCGTGTCGGCCAGTACACGCTTACGCCGACTAACTGGCTGAAAGGCGGGCATTGGGACGATGACCCGTTGCCGAATCGCAGTATCGCGTCGGATAAGTCCCAGGCGGGGCAGGACCATAACGCGGCTCTCATCGCCAGCTACGGGCAGCAGGCTATGGCTCAGGGAGGGTTGCTGGAATGCTGAACTTGCAGGAGTCCACACTGGTTTTGGCGAAAATCAGAGTCCATCACGGGAACGCACCAATCACCGATCTGGAGGCCCGAACGTTCCACGAGGAGCTTTGCGAAATGACGTTGCAGGAGGCACTGGAGGCGGTGAAACGCTTCTACGCGGAGAACGATACCGGCCGCTGGTGTGGTTCGGGTGACATCAACGCCATCGTCCGCCGACTGCGCGGCAAGGCGAAGCCCTCGGAGGCGCAGATCGCGCGTGAGTGCGATGCGCGGGGCTTGGAGGGTGACGCGGCGTGGCTGTATCGGCGTCAGCGCATGTTGGGCCGTCAACCCGAGGAGGCGGCTCGAATCACGGCCTCGAGTCGCAACCCGTTGGAGTTGGAGCCGGCGAAACCGGAGCGGCGTACACCGGTACGGCATTTCCTCGGCGCGGGCGATTTGGGGTTGGGTGACATACTGTCGCGACACGCCGAACCACATTTGTGAAAACTAGAGACGCCCGTGCATTATTGGTCTTGCTGACACGTCCGAAGCTCTTAATGAGTGAAGGTCTAGGTCAGTTTGTCTTTTTCCCCTGAAAACATGAAGCTCTGCCGCTACCACGGTTGCTGGCGGGAGATCGTGACCGACGCGCCAAGCATGCTTATCGGCCACGGGATACCCGAGAACCGGAGCCTGTTGTGCGCATGGCATGAACGCCAGTTGACCACCGACCTGCAATGGTTGGAACGCAACCTGCCCGACCTGACCGAGTATCGCATCAACCGCGCCTACGGTCACAAGACGGGCGGCGGGAACGCGGGCACGGCTCCAGCGCCAGTGAGGGAAACCCTGCACGACCTGCTGTACGCGGACGATGACCACGGTTATCCGGGCTTGCAAGGCACCTTGTACGAGTGGATACGAAGCCTGAAACTGAACCTGCGTGAATCGGCGCCGCTGGCCGACATGGTTTACCGCATCGCCAATCACCCGAAACTCGACGAACACCCGTCCACCCCCGTGTACGCGGAACCGGTTCACGGGCTGGTGCGCAAGCTGCGTCGTTTCCTCACGGACGATGACGGGGAAACCGTGTTGTACGGGCCATGCCCCGCCAACGGGTGCCTGGGCCAGCTCTCCGGCTACGCGGACGCGGAGACGGCGAAATGCCCGCAATGCGGTTTCAGTATGCCGGTCGCCCTTATCAGGGCGGAACGGGTGAAGCGTCTCCTCCAATCGGATGCGGTGAGAACCCGTGGCGAACTATTGGACATCATCAAGGCGTGCGGGATGCGCGTGAACCGCAGTACTTTGCGCAGTTGGATACATCGAGGCCAGTTGCCCCAGCAGGGCGAGGACTCGTACAGCAATCCGCTTTACAGGTTCAGCGATTTCTACCGTCTCGCGTCCGGCCTGTCGGAGGACGCGGACGTGTGGGAGATCATGCAGGTTTCGCAAAACCAATCCAAGGAAGGAGACGACAAGTGAGCAATCAGATTCAACCATTCGACTTCAACGGCATTCAGGTGCGTGTCCTAACCGACGAACACGGCAACCCGTGGTTCCTTGGAGCGGACGTATGCACCATTCTCAGTACGGCCACCAACCATATTCGGGAATACCTCGATGCCGATGAAATCACCAATATCCGTAGTACGGATATTGCTCAGAACGGTGGCAAGGCACCCGTTTTCGTGTCCGAGTCCGGCCTGTACTCCCTCGTGTTACGCAGCCGCAAGCCCGAGGCTCGCGAGTTCAAACGCTGGGTCACGCACGAGGTGCTGCCATCGATTCGCAGGCATGGTGCGTACATGACCGAATCGACTTTGGAAAAGGCAGTCACCGAACCCGACTTCCTTATCCGACTTGCCACACAAATCAAACAGGAGCGGGCGGAAAAGGAGAAGGCCCAAGCACAGGTCGAACGGATGCGTCCCAAGGCATTGTTCGCTGACGCTGTGGAAACCTCGAAGACCAGCATCCTTGTGGGCGACTTGGCGAAAGTCCTGAAAGGCAATGGCGTGGATATTGGCGGCACTCGCTTGTTCGCGTGGCTGAGGGACAACGGATGGCTGATGAAAACCGGCAGCTCTCGCAACATGCCCACGCAGAAATCTATGGAATTGGGCTTGTTCGAGATCAAGGAAACCACCGTGGTTCACTCGGACGGTCACACGACCATCAACAAGACGCCGAAAGTCACGGGCAAAGGTCAGACGTTCTTCGTCAACAAGTTCCTCGGACACAGGGAGATTACTCAATGAGCATCAATCTTGGTACCACGGAAGTGGAATTGGGCTTGTATTCCAAGGCGCTTCAACTAGCCACGTTCACCGTGGAAGTCCCGGTGGCGGGCGAACTGGAACCGGACAGCGTGTTCATAGGCGACGACATGCAGCCACGCGCGCACGTGACAGTGACGCTGCCGCCCGACGGTTCCGTCGAAAAGGCCGTTAAAGCCGGGGTTTATGCGTTCCAGAAGGCGTTCAACGAGTCGATGGAATCGAGGAACGTATGAACTGGCTGAAGCGACTGCTGCACTTGGAGGAGCCGGAACCGGTCGAAAAGCCGGAACCTAAGCCACCGGTGTTGGAGCCATGCCCTATCTGCGGACGCACACCCAAGCCGAAGTATGTATACGACACCATCCTTACCCGCTACTACTGTCAGGAAGACTCCGTGTGGCTGCTCTCGGAGTGGTGCGATCATTCCGCGAGTATCTTCTCGTTTGCCCCGTTTGAGGACAAGGACGTTCCGAAGTGGAATATCGGTTGCAGACTGTTAAGGACAATTGTTGCCGTGCTAGTTCCCGAATGCCCTGTCTGCGGGGAGAAACCCACCGTGCAACCGGACTTGGAGTCGGATATTCCCCAGCTTGTCTGCTCATGCAACGAACTGTTGGGCAACGAGGGAATAACAAACGTCTATCAGCGCAAGGGCGAGTGGATACGTCGTTGCATGGCGTTGGAACGCAAGCAGGACAACGTGAGGGAAATGGAACAGCTTATCGAAAGGGAGTCGGAATGAAGAAGATTCGCGTCGCTTGGAATGACCTGAAGCCCGGCGATTTGATTCACGTCAAAGGCAGCAAGAACACGTACAGGTTCGTCAGCTACGGGAGTGGAACCATTTCGGGCGACCCGGAAAAAGTCACACCCAAGAAAGCCAAACAATACGCTTTCGTTGACATCCAAGCCGCCGTCGTCCACCCATATGGCAGGTGTTTCTACACGGAATTGAAACTTGTCGTTCTAGACTCTGACTTTGATTACGCGACACGTCCCGCACCAAAGAAACCGCATATTGAAGAACCGGTTTCGCCCGGCGAATACTGGGCGCGTATCCAGATTGGCGAGGGAGAGACGTGGGTGCAAATCATCAAAGTCTATGTCAACGACTACGTTCGGCTGTCCAGCGACAACGATAAGCGCGTATATCAGATCAGTGGGCATTCGGTCTTATTCGAGTCCTCGTGGATGACATGGTGGGAATTGTTGGAGTCCATTAAGCAGACTCCGATTCTGGAACTGTTGTCTGCCGAGGAATACTACACGCGCAAAGCAAAAGGCAAGCTGTGAGCATTATCCCCATAGCTTTGTTCATAATGTTGCTGAGTCTAATCATTCTTATCGAATCCACGAGGAAACCATGACCGAAGAGAAAACCGCGTCGTTTAAATACGAACGCTGCATCATCGACCTGACCGAGTTCGCGCATAAGGTCAGCGTGGAAGTCCGCGTGTACGATACCGAGGAAACCATGCGGAGAGCCGCCTGTATCGACTTGGTGGAATCCTCCATCGAATCCGATGACCTCGACAGGCCGATTGGAGATGCCGCGTTCGAAAACGGCACAGCCGGAATTACCCTCATGCAGTCCGCGCCAATCGACACGCAGACCAATGTGGTGAAATATGGGAACTCCCCCATGTGCGTGATCTATTTGAGCCGCGAACACCTGCTGCCGCATATCGTCAGCCATGAGTGCGTGCATGCTGCGATGGGCTTGTACAACGTCGAGATTCTCGGATACCGGCACAAGGCCAAGGCATGCAAGCACATGACGGTCTCAAATGAGCTTGTCGCATACGCGCAATCCGAACTGTTCCGCTGCGTTATGGAGTTCCTGGCCGATGCCGTTAAAACAACAGAAGAGGAACAATGAGCTACATCATCGACCGAACTAATTACCTCTTTTCCCCTAATGACTCGCCTTACAAGAACGCTCGTCTCGTGGAAGTCCACGAACCGTTTGAACGCCAACTAAGTAGAGGAGTCACCGAGAAAGGCTCCCGCATCGAGAAGAAGTGGATCACGGACGATGACCCGTTGACCGTCTATACGAACGAAGGCCGTATCGTCGTGCAGGACACCGGTTACTCAGAGTATCCCATCGGTATTGAGATCTACAACGATTACCGGGAATAAGAATGCCGCCCCTAGTGTGCTTCCATGAGAGGCAGTGGCGGCTTTCTAACACGCCTTTCATAGCTTGAAACCCGTGACAATCTATTTTTTATTGATTTTCACGGGTTTCAGTGAGCGATGGACGTGTTTTCGTATAATCAGGCCCACATTTATGGTTTTATTCGCTTCGCTCACACATCAGCGGAGCTGACACGTCGATTTCCGCGCCAAGCGGCGCGGAAAGCACCTCATGCACGTCCGGCGCAAAATACAGGTTGCCCCTTCCAGACGGATACACACGCAGTATGCCTACGGATACTAGACGGGACAGCGCGTGCTGCACCGCTGACGGGCTCTTGCCGAACCTTCTCCTCAGCGCACGTGTCGTCACGGTGGGTTGCCCGATAAGGTACATCGCCGTCTGAACGGACAATCCACTGTAATTGTGCGCGTCCAGAAGACTCCGATACTTCTGCCGAACGTTGACCAGACGTTTGACGCGCAGCAAGGCGTCCTCGCAGGATTCCTCGACGCCTTGGCAGAAGAACAGTATCCAGTTCTCCCAGTCGCCTTTTGTGGAAACGCCAAGCAGCCTATCCTGATATTCTGGACGACGACGCTCGAACCACGGGGACACCGACAGCAATGGCTGACTAAGCAATCCACGGCTCATCATCTGCAACAGCACCAGCAGTCGCCCGATTCTTCCATTGCCATCCGTGAACGGGTGCATCGTCTCGAACTGGTAGTGAAACATCGCCATATCCAATACGGCCAGCCCCGGCTCATTGCGGGACCGCCACCAGTCAACGAGTGACCGAACCGCTATGTCCAAGTCCTGCCCGGGCGGCATGGGAACGAAACGCGCATCCTCGATACGCCGTGTGGGAGAGCCGATGAACACTTGGGTTGATCGTATATCCCCGGCTTGCGGATTGTCGGACTTCGTGCCCTTTACGAGAAGCTGCTGCAATTCACGTATGAGGGACAGGCTTATCGGATGCCCGGCCTGAATCTGGCCTATGCCGCATTCCGCCGCATCGAGATAGTTCAACACTTCGCGCATGGACTCGCTCAAACCGCTTTTGTCCTCACCCACCTCGTAGTCCTGTGCGAGAACGGTTTCCAACGGCTCGAACGTGCCCTCCAGAGCGCTTGTGCTCTGCGCTTCGCGTCGCATGGTCGGACGGCGCAGCATATCCGGGTTTGGTAGATCCTCCACCAGTTCGCTCAATCTCGCCAATGCCATCGAGGCTCGGGACACCACGCCCATGACACGTGGAGAAAGCGTGGGATAATCACCAAGCGGGTTCGGTACGAACGAATACGTATCGTATTGCATCAGACCGTATCTTGTGGCGTACTCGCCCGATAGTCTACGCAGCTCGCCTGGCGCGTCAGGTGTAAACATTTCTTTTCTCATGTCACTAACTATACACATTTCTTGAATTGTTCATACTAAGATTCCGCAAATCTTAGTATGAAACATGGGTTGACCATACACTATCCTTCGTATTCCCTGCACAGGTCGGCGGCGAACTTGCTGAGATTATCCGGGTCAAGCTCATAGTTCTCCCCGCTCTCCCCCGCCTCGTCATAGTATTTCCACACCTCATGCAAAGCGGCTCTCATACGCTCAGCGTCCATCGATTACCTCCTGATTCCAGTCCAACATGTCAGCGGCCAACCATTGCCCGCCGCCTGAAGCATTGGCGTACAGCCAAGCCCCGTAAGAGATTCGAGCCGACTTATCGCGTTTCAGCCATGCTTGAAGCCACATAAGACGCAGCTTCCAGCGTGGTATACGCCGCCACAACTCGGTGTTGGTGGCGGGGTCGAAACGCTCGAAACGGTAGATCGCGGTAATCATTCCGACTCACCCGATTCGACTTGCGAACCATCTTCGCGTTCGGCATAGAACATGTAATCTTCTATGTCGTCAACGTCATACAGATCACCATCGCCGTGCTCGTCCACCCATTCGCTCAACTGCTCAAAGGTCAAGCCTTTCGGCGCGACGACACGACGGTATTCAACCGTCGTGACACGCTTGGAAATCTCGTAGGTTTCCATAGGAGTTGCCGATAGGACGTGGAAGTTGGAATCACAGGATTCAAGCAAGTGAGTCTGGATATTCGGTTCAACCAGCTCCTCCCAATGGTCTTGCAGATAAGCGTCGGCGTCGGCTTCCGGTACGCTGTCGGGTATCTCCACCTCGAACTCGGTGCCCAAAAGCGTGTTGTACTGGCATTTGATGGTTTGCATGATGGAAAATCTTCTTTCTATTGTTCGGTAAAACGATTGACGGGACAATAGACAGCTCTAAAGTCCCGTCTAAATGCTGATTTATGTGAAAACCGCACCATAGAAAGCCCTATGATGCGGTTCTAAATGATGGTTTCTATAAGAATGGCCTCATAGAACAAGTCCATGAGGCCATGAAAACGATAACGGCTATACGCTCCGCCTGTATGGTGGAATGTCCAACGTGGCTTCCAATCCGTCGTTAACATGCTCCGCGTCCCTCAACGAGAGTCGTCCGAACCATTGCAGCAGTTCGCTCCTGTTGAAGTAGAAGCGTTGCGAACAGCGCACGAGCGACGGCTTCAACAGCCCCTCGGCCTTCCAGTCGAGCAGCGGCACGTCACCGGCCTCATCCCAATCAGTGTTGCCGGTTATCTTCGCCACGATACCCGACACCAGATCACCGTCAACCTCGGTGATAACCACCGGACGCGGCTTGCCGATACCGGGATGGTCGGGAAACTCGACCCACATCAGCCACACGTCATACAGGCGCGGTTCACTTGGCGTACTGGTCATAGACATCATCCTCCGAATCATTCCAATCGGCGGGCAGTATCACATGGCCCTTCTCCGAACGCTCGAACATGTAGGCATTGTGAACAGGCGGCACCGGATAGCCGTCAGGCGTGTGCCGCGTCGGCTTGAACGGCAACCCGTTGTCCACCAAAGACTGGCGTAAAAACATGTTGACTGCGGTGCTCAGGCTCATGCCCATGGAATCGTAGAGCGCGGCGGCACGCGCCTTGACATCATCATCAATATTGGCGACCAGCTTACCCATAATAAACCTCCTTAACGGTTAACAGATGGTATCAATCATATACCATATTGGGATAGAATAGTATCCGAATTTTTACCAGTAGATGTAAATCTCACCCGCCTTGTGTTTCCACCCGTCCGGCGCGTTAGGGAACGCCTTGCGCCATTCAGGTGTCAGAGATCCAAGCAAATCGGCGTAATCATCAAACGAGAACACGTCTTCATACTGTGCCTCAATATCGTGTGCCACGCCGTCCAGTTCGTCCAACATATTCATGAACTGTTGGGTTTCGCCATCGGGATACACGTATTGGGTGAGCATAAGGTTACTCCGCCAGTCGTCCAAGTATTCTCGGACACGGTAATCGATCAACGTAAGTTTGATAGTGGCGCTCATAATAATCTCCTAAAAAAGTATTGGTTTGGTTTATAGGTATGGGATGCCGTCCAGCGGAAGTGAGGAAAAACGCCAGGCGGCAAGAACTTAGAACAGCGGCAAAGCAAACCGCTTATCGGGTAAATCGGTGGCGTTCAACGCCGCCAGAATCAGATCGGACGTATGCAGTGGAATGTTGGCACGCACGGCCGCGATATTCTCGGCAGTGTAGGCGCAACCGGACGATTCCAGCACCTCACGAATCTTCGCCGTGGATATCCTGACTTCCATCACAGCACTCCCAGCAAATCATCGATAAGCATGGCGATAGCGGTTTGATAACGCTGATACGTGGTGGAATAGGCACAGTCGTAAACCTCACGCGCCTTTTTATCCAGCACGTCCAACGTGAAACCGCTATCAGCGGTCAAACGTTCCATTTCATCATTGTCAGGCGGCGTACTGGGCATACAGCCGACACCCTCCAAGGTGTCCATCGCGCGCCGGCGTAAATCATCGATGAAACCATGCTGACCATCGAACACGGCGGATAGCTCATCTTCGTTGTCATCGGCCATTTCCCACGCCGACTTCAACAACAGTCGCGTGGCCTTGTCTCTCAGCTCGCTCATGTCACGCCGCCTTAGCCCACAGGTTACGGGCAACGGCCACGTAATCGGCCACCGCCTGTTCTAACTGCTTGTCACTGCCACGCTCATACCTTGCACGGTAGGCGACTACGCATTTGCCGTTGGCCGAAGCGATGTACGCCACCTTTTTACCCTTGCTGGTACGGAACGCCTTGATATGGCCCAAACCTTGCAGTTCCGGGCATTCCTTAGCCATCATCAGGTCAGGCAGAGTCGCGTAGGACACGGCAAACGTGTTGACCTTGGGCGGGACTTCAGCAATCTCCTGAGTAATCGGCGCCGGCTCATCATCCAGAAACTCATCCTCACCAGCCCACTTGCTCTCATCTTCAACAGGTACAGGCACCGGCCAGTGAACGCCGCTCAGGAACCGTTCGCCATCATTGCGCCAGTTCATATCAACCAGCGGATCAGCCTTAATGGCGGCCACACGTTTCGCGTCCATACCGGTAGGCACCGGCACCCGAACGATTCCACATCGTTCCGAGTCAGGCACCAGCAACCAGCCATGCTCAAGGTCAACCGAACTTGACTTCATGCCGTTCAGAAAATCCTCATACTGGACTCCCCTGGCCTGAACGTTCCACGCGGTACCCTCGGACGTTTGGGACAACGACCAGACTCGTTTCACCCTAGCGTTGACATACCTCACGTCGTATTTCGAGCCGTCCTTGCGTAGTCGTACCCACATGCCGCTTACGGCATTCACGTTACGCGACGGATCATTAGCAAGTTTCTTCATCGGAATTTACCTCACTTCAAAAAATCGATTGTCAGATTTGCACGCCACGGCGATAGGCGTAATCGCCATACACGCAAGTCACGGTGTCATTAACGCCGTAAGGCGTGGAACATTGGGGAGTCGGCTGAACGACGCCGACGCCACGAAGAATAAGCACGGCCACAATCAACACGGCCACGAGCAGAACACGACGGGCTTTCATCGGCAGTCACATCCGCATGTCCAGCCGGCGCCGCACCTGCCGCATACAACCTCGGTGTAATAACAGCCGGTACCATCATCATCGTCGATGTATTCATCGAGCAGACTATCAAGCGCCGGAAAACCACCCTCGTTATACGTGCGACAAACCTCACGAATGTCGTAACCGTTGTTGACCCAAAGCATGTAGGCGGAAGCCATGTAGAACGGACGACTACGGAAAACCTTATTCCAGTCTTCTTCCCCGATAAAGTCGCCGTTGGGACTGTCCCACAGATGGTAGATGCCCCACCATTCAGGGTTACGGTTGGCCGCGTGCTTCTTCAGTTCCGCGTCAACTTTCCAGCACATCGCCTCAAGCTCGATATCGCTAAGCATGATGATTTCCTTAAAACAGCGGGGCACGGCTCCCATGCCATGCCCCGAAACGATTGATTTAACGATGGACTCGCACCATGTAGCCGCGTCCCCAGTGGTCGATCACGGCAATCACTCTGCGTAATACCTAGCCGGGTTATTCTGCATGTCAACACGCCGCCATGCCCTGACCAGTTCGACAGTCGAAGCATACCGTTCAACAGCCGACCGACTACGGTCGTACCGGACGGCCATATCATTGTCGAAACCGATAACCGTGTCCGCCATGATATGACGCGCCTCTTTTGCCGTGATGGCCTCACGATGCCAGTTGCCATCAAAAACGTCGTCGGCAACCCAAGCGTCACGCTCAGCCCTCGAATCAAACACCATGAGATACCCCGGCCATGACCCGTCATCCCATTTTTTGCCGACACCGTAAGTCCAGTAGAAAGCGTAATGATAGCGTGCCATCATGCCACCTCGCCATCGAAGTGACGTTCGGCGGCTACCGCGTACAGCACGTCATGCATGGTGTCGGTACTGTAGCCATTGATATTGGTGACAACTTGCAAAGTCTGCTCGGACACACCGTAATCATCTTTCAGCGCGTCCCACATTTCCTCGATAGACATTGTTGAATCTCCCTTGAATTGATGAAGCGCGGAGACAGCCGCGCGACTGAATGAACTTGGGCGGAGAATGCCGCCCGACATGTAAAAGGTCACAGCCACGGGTTACGCGCGAACACGCTCACCGTCATGGTGTCCTCATGAGCTTGGTACCCGTAACCGTCAGGCATATAGACGATATCCGTGTAAGGCGGTTCGCTACCGTCGCCCGCACCGTCATGCCAATAGCACTGCGGCAGGTCGGAACCGTCTTCGAGCTCGCAGTAGGGCGAGTTGACGGCAAGATTGTAGACGTCCTCAAATGTGTAGGATCGCGGCGCGGCCTGGGGCACCGACTGCGCCGGCGCGGACTGTACCGACTGGCTGACAACCGGCGCGGCCTGAACCGGCTGGCTGACAACCGGCGCGGCAACCGGCACCAACTCGTTAACCCGCGCTTGTACAGCGTCATAATTATCACCGAGAGCGGCACGCCTCGCCTCACCGTCACCGTACTCACCACGGATAACAGCGGCGGCGAGAGCGTCAATATCCACCGGTTCCGGCTCACTGACAAGCTTGGATTCCGGCACTGGTATCGGAACCAGCACGTGAGGGGTAACGTCCTCACGGATAGGCTGAGTAGTCTCGGCGGCATTGGCCGGAACCGACACCATGCCGCACAGGGCGGCGAACGCGGCAACAGCCGCAACAAACTTCTTACGCATGATAGTCCTCACTTCCATGTGAGGCAGTACACTGGGTACCGCCTCTATTGATTGCAGATAAAGGTCAGCCCCGCAAGCGCTACCGACACTTGCGGGGCATTTACGTTTGATACAACCGAGAGGAAACCGGGGACGAACCCCCGGCGCGATAGCGTGTTATCCGACGTTCAGCGTCAGCACTTCCACGCCATCAATCAGGACAATCACCCTAGGGTAATCGTCTATGATTAGCAGAGTATGGTATTCGCCGCAGCAATCGCAGCGCCATACGGTGCCGAGACCATATATCATGGTTAATATCCTCTCGGTTGTAGGATGACCCGCACGTTTGTGTGGGCCGAGTTCCGTAGGGAACACGAAAGCCGCAAGTGCTGTGAACGCTTGCGGCTTTCGCTTTATGTCCCGAACGGAACAACCGAGGGGTCAAACGACCCAGTGCCTAGACTATGGGGTAAACCCAGTGAGCTAGGCTGACTGCATACGATGCCTACAGTCGGGCGAAGAATTGAATTGATTAGGGCACGCGCACGCCTAATTAGCGTCGCTTTCTTTCGGCTTGTCAGCCTCTAACAGCTTGCGAGGGTTACTGACCTTGAGCGCGTCACACAACTTGATAGCCATGCCAAGACTCATATTCTCGATAGGCCTTGACCCGGTCTCAGTCGCGGCGATTCGCGTATGCGGCACGCCTGACTTGTCAGCTAGTTGACGCTGGGTTAACCCGCGTTTCTGCCGTAATTCCCTAAGACTCATGGCTCACCTCGCTACTCGCTACAGTGAGCCCAATTATACCTTTGGCTCGTTTCGCAGACGGAGTTTCTGATGCCATCGCGCCGCGTTCTTCCAGCGGCCCCCGCACTACTCGCAAGGCCTTTGCCTTGCTTCGCTATCCCTCACCAGTCCTTGACTGGGTATCAGTAACACTATTCAATTCTCAAACTCTCTTGACGACCTCGGTAGAGCCGGACTGTATGTCTAGCACCTTGAACCTCGGTGTCTCGCTTGGCTTGTTGCCTTGCGTGATTCACACTGTACTCGGTATACGTTCGTATAGCAAGTCAGGTATGGCACGACACCACGTAACCCATTGCAAACACTCGCATCCCTCGGCGTGTCGAAACAACCACAACCACTACAAAAACCCACCACGCCACAGAGTCCAGGCCGCCACCACATACTCACATGGTTGCATATACAACAGTTGCACCATGCAACAATCAACAAAACATGAGCCAACCACACTCACACTCACACTGACATACAGTCCCACGCCCACGCATGTACGCGCACGCGCCCATACGCACGCATACGCACGCCCACACCCACGCCCACACGCACACACGCACACGGGTACCACACACGCGGATACCACCACACCCCACCACGACACGCCAACATAGGGGTGGAGAGGGGTACCGGCACCCGTTAAACATTTGGCCGCTCGGTGTCTGGTTTCGCCCGTGAATGCCGCTCCCAGACTTTTTTGAATTAGCGTGACATGGTGTGTCGCACCAATGATTGCAACGGTTTTCGGGCTGTGGTCTTTTCCGGTTTCTGTGCAACGCTTGTTGCAACGCTTGTTATGAGTAAACTGTCGTGTAGATGGATTGTCGGGGATTGGAGCAAGGCTCAGATTCCTGACAAATTATTATTCACCCCGTATGCCATTGGCGTCGGGGTTTTGTTTTTGCCGTGCCTTTAGATCACATCAACAGACAGTGTTGGTGTCGTTTCTTGAACCGGGGCGCGGTGTGGACGGTTGGCAGAGTCCGGTTGATTGCAGTGGCTTGCTAAGCCGCCGAACGTCGTTTTGGCGTTCCGCGAGTTCGAATCTCGCACCGTCCGCGAAGTATCGAGGGTCGCTCCCTTGGTGCTTTATGAGGTTGGCTGAATAAACCCGGATTGCATGTATGCCGGGTTAAGGCTGCGTCACGGCTTAGCGGCACCCTTTAGCGGGGGAAGTGTGACGAGGAACGCTACAGCGGTACACGGTTAGTGCATCACATGCTCGGCGTTGGTGGTAAAACGCAATCCACCACCTCGCAATTCTTAGCTCATCTACATGTCGTAGAAGGAGTTTCCTAGGTCGTTTCTATGAAGCGGCCTTTGTTTTCCCGATCTGGTCTGCTACGTAGGGGCTGGGGGTGGATGACCTACGGGTCGCGCCACAATCGGGGTCTGGCGGTAGGCACGTGGAGTGCGCGTCGGCTGTAACCCGACTGCCTTTGGCAATGGGAGTTCGATTCTCCCTGCCGCCACAATCGCAATGTAGTGCCAAATATCTGGTTGTTAGGACTGGGGCTGAATACCTAGGGTGTCCCGGTCGCAGAGAACGTCGGGTAGCGCCCGGAGATCGTCGCATTATATTCGTGCGGCGCGTTGCGAGATTTGGAGAGGCCAGCCGATTGGCGGCGGCAACTGTTCCGAAAACAGTCTGCCCTTACGGGCGTGTGGGTTCGACTCCCACTCTCTCCGCGGAGACGGCTGGTCGGACGTCTGACGAGCGAAATATTACGACCTATATGCCCGTGGCCGAGTGGTTCAGGCACCGGTCTCCAAAACCGGTTACGGAAGTTCGATTCTTCCCGGGTATGCGATGCCTTGAGAAGAGGCAGCTCTTGGCGGTGACAGCTTCTCAGTCATCGCCAGTCGCCGGCGGCGGCTTCACGCCATGCCGTACGGCAATAACTGAATAGCCTTCCTCTAGTGGGAGGCATGGCATTGTAGCTCAGTTTGGTGGAGCGGACGCCTCGTAAGCGTCAGGTCGCCGGTTCGAGTCCGGCCATTGCCTCTAGGTGCCGTCCGACCGCAGAACACGTCCTTTCTCTCGCTGCTTATGCTGCGCAACGGACGGCACCGTCCCCTTTATCAAGGAGTCGTCATGGCTTGGTCGAGTTCGAATCGCAGGGAACGGTTCAATCCGGGTTGGGAGCGGACTCGCAAGCTGATATTGGAGCGCGACCATCATCGCTGCCAGTGGCCGGTGACCGACGAGTTCGGTTTCACTCATATCTGTGGCCGTCCGGCCAATCAGGTGGATCACAAGGTTCGCAACCCGTTGCATGACGATGACTCCCCCGAGAACCTGCAATCCCTGTGCCAATACCATCACGAGCAGAAAACATGCATGGAGTCGGCGCAGCAGCGTCAGGTGAACCGGGAACGCCGGAAGGAGCGGGAATGGTATTCGCGTCCGGCGTATCGACGGACTGTCTCGTAACGGGTTGCGGCGAGCTTGCCGTGGCCGATGGATTGTGCCGTAGCCATTACAATCGTAAGGCTTATTCCGGTAGGCCGGTGACGCCTATCCGTGCCCGTGTGTGTCCGATGTGCGGTATGGCGTTCCAGTTGACCCGATGCTCGAAGATTTTCTGTTCCCCTACTTGTCGCAAGCGGTTTCAACGGTTTCGGGCGAAGCACCCGTATACGACGTTGGCCAGTGACCCCAATCCGATTATCGAATCGGAGCCTTTGACTCCCGAGCCTGTGCGGAGCATGACGTATGGGGCTTTCACGGAGGCTGATATCTGGGCCAAGTGTGATGGCACTTGCAAGGGGTGCGGCAAGCCTGTTTCAAAAGACATTGACAGTCCGGACGCCGGTACTCCCGCGTGGATTGTCCCGCCCGAGGACGGTGGTGAGCCGTCGTTCGAGAATCGGGCGATTTTCCATTACAGGTGCGTGCGACGCCACGTCTGACGCATCTTCTGCAGAACGAAGCCCGTCATGGGCCGAAGGCTGGTGAATCATGGCTGGGAATGGCAGGAAGGCGGCGAAGCCTAAGACTGGTGGAGGCTATGCTTCCGAAGCCCCGTTGGATAAGGTGCCGGAGGATTGGACGTTCGAGGAATTGGAGCCCATTGGTCCCGAGCTGCCGGACGCTTCCGAACTGAATCTTCTTGATGGGGTGTGGAGCCCGTTTGTCCGTAAATACTATGACGCTTTCCGCCGCACCCCTCAGGCGCGCCAGTTGCGCACGAAGTGGGAGTGGTGGAATTTCTTCTACAAGCTGGCCGTCATGGACAAGAGCATCAAGAAACGCTCCTATGACGGTCTGGCCCCGGAGATGCGCCAGTCCATGAACCAGTACGGTGATACCCCCGACGCTAAACGTAAGCTGAAGATGGAGGAGCCGCAGGCCAATGATATGGCCGCTGGGATCGTGGGCTTCCAGATTCCCGATGACCCGAACAATGATTTCGATGATCGTGCGCGGGCGGTGCTCTGATGCATGACGTCATTCCCAAGCTGACAGCGAAGGACAGGCAGCGTTCGCTGGGCCGTCTGGCGGTGTGGTGGATTGAGACGTTCACGCTCATCGGGCGCGGAGACGCGAAGGGAATGCGTATCCGCCACTCCCCCGAATACTTCCAGTTCATCATCGACTGCTATGCGCTTGACCGTAATGGGCGGCGCAGGTTCGGCCAGGTGTTCCTCGCCCGTCCGAAGGGCTGCAACAAGAGCGGTTTCGCCGCCGAGATAGCGATGTTCGAGGCTTTCGGCCCGTGCCGGTTCGCTGGTTGGGCGAAAGGCGGGGAAACCTACACGTTTCTCGGAAAGACCTACCGGTATCACAAGGGCGAGCCGATGGGCCGTCCCGTGAAATCGCCTCTCGTGGTGTGTCTGGCCACCGCCGAAGAGCAGACCGGCGAGGTCTACGACACCATCTACTACAACTGCACCGAAGGATATCTGAGGTTCCTTGCCGGCGATGGCATGGATGCGGGCAAGACCCGTATCCTGTGGCCGAAGACCGGCATGGAGATACGCTATTCGACCGCCGCCGCACGAAGCAAGGACGGTGGCCTTCAGACGTTCGTGTGCTTCGACGAGGTTCACCAGTACAGCAACAAGCGTCTGCGTGACCTGTTCGACATCATGACGCAGAATCTTACGAAGCGTGGCGTCGCCGCCGACCCGTGGTATCTGATGACCACGACCATGTATCAGCCGGGCGAGGACAGCGTGGCCGAACGCGCGTTCAAGACGGCGCATGATCTCATGGAGGGCCGTCTGCGCGGATGGGAGGACCTGTTGTTCGACCATCGTTACGCCGACTTGGCGTTGGATGATTTCGCCGACGACGGGAAGCTTGAGCATGCGATCTACGAGGCGTACGGTTCCGCGATGAAATCGCCCGACGGCAAGGATTACATCTTCCTTCCCGATGGGCGAATGGTTCCGGTCGGCCCTGACGGGCGTTCCGCCGAAGGCTGGTCGTTGAGGGACGAAGGCGTCGAGCCCGGCCCCTCGAAGTACGGTTGGTGCGATCTGCGGCGAACCGTGAAGAAGATTCTCGACCCCGCATACGACCCGAACAACGCCATCAGGTTCTACTTGAACTCGCTGGCCTCCGCCGTGGATGCGTGGCTGACCGAGGACATGATCAAATCGCATGCGGTTCACCGCGACATCGTGGACAAGGCCATCGCCTCTCGTGACCTGAACCAGTTGAACAACGCTTGGCAGCAGGTGGTCTCCGACACTGACGAGATCACATTGGGCTTCGATGGTTCCGTGTCCGACGATTCCACCGCGCTGGTGGGCTGCAGGATACGCGACGGCATGCTGTTCCTCATCAAATTGGAGCAGAAGCCGGACGGCCCGCAGGGCGCGAAATGGCGCGTTGACCGTGATTCGTTCGACGGCAGGGTGCGTTGGGTGTTCAACCATTACAACGTGGTCGGCATGTTCGCGGACACGGACGAATGGGAGCCGTACATCGCGCAATGGGAATTGGATTACGGCGACAGGCTTCAGGTGTATCCGAGGTCGAACGGCTCGCATATCCGCTTCCCGATGAACGGCTACAAGCGTGACGTGATGAGCGAATTGAAGACCATGCGTGCCGCGTTCAACGAGCCCATGAGAACCGTATCCAAATACGACGAGCCCGATGTGACGAACATCCAACTGTTCGCCGACCCTCGGCTCATCGACCATTTCCGTAACGGACGCCGCAAGGACAGGCCCGAAGGATACCTCGTGTTCAAGGAGACCCAGAACAGCCCACATAAGATCGACGCGGCCATGGCCGGGCTTCTCGCCTACCGTGCCCGCGACATCTACCTGGGCGCCACGGTTTCCAACGAAGAGGAGTCGTTCGTCCCCATGCGCGTCTGGTGAACCTGATGAAAGGAGGCCGCATTGGCCGAATTGCAGAGCCTTATCCCCGGCGATGAGGAGCCTGACGGCGATGCCATGCTGCTGACTCAGCTGGCGAACGGCCTCGTATCCCGCATCCCGACCCTGTGCACGTTGAAGACGTTCTACGACGGCAAGGAGCAGGTGCCGGTCAAGTCGATTCCGAAAAGCACGAACCAGTCCGGCTACGCGGTGTATCAGAGGTTCATCTCCATCTGCCAGCTGGATTTGGCGAAGGCCATCGCCGACGCGGTGATACACCGTCAGAGGCCCACCGGTTTCAGGCTTATCGCGGACAAGACGATGCGTTCCACGAAGGCGGACGACATGTGGGCTCAGTGCCGCATGGAATTGAAGAGCCGTCAGATGTTCCATGATCTCGCCGTGTACGGCAACGCCTACGCATTGGTCAACAAGAACAAGCTGCCATCGCATATCACGGTGCTCAGCCCGTGGAACACGTACGTCTCCTCGGACGAGGATTCGGCGGTCAACTACTGGTACAAGGCCAGTGAGGGCCGCGAATATCTCGCCCTCTACCGTCTGATACGCAATGATGACGGCAGTGTAAAGGACGTCTACTGTCATATCGCCTACAACGAGACCGATAGTCGCAGTCTTCTGGACGAGGGCGACGAGGAGGAGATCTACGGCATCGCCAACGACGATTCCAAGCTTCGCCCAACCCTGTCACCCACGTTCCAGTGGGATGGCGGTGCGGAAAGCACCTACGATTTCGCGGAGAAATGCGAATGCCTTCCCGTCGTGCGCATGCACGCGCCGGGCGGCAAGGGCCAGTTCGAGCCGCATATCCCCACGTTGGGCAGCATCGACCAGCAGCGGTTCCAGCGTTTCTGCATTCAGGAATTGCAGGCGTTCAAACAGCGTGCGGTGTCGATGAGCAACATGCCCCAGTTCTACAAGGAATCCGACCCGCAGGTGCGTGACGGATTGGCTCAGGCCGGGGACCGGATCGACTACAAGGATCTGTTCCAGCAGGGGCCCGACGCATTGTGGCTGGTTCCCGGTGACGCTAAGTTCTGGGAGTCCGGTGTCACGGACATCAATCCGCTCATCACCGCCGTGGCTTCCGACATCAAGCATCTCGCCGCTTCCTCGGGAACGCCGTTGGATATTCTCAGCCCCGATGTCTCCGGCAGCGCGGAAGGCGCACAGCTGAAGCGCGAGGGTCTGGTGTTCAAGGTCGAGGACATGAACGCGCGTGCCAATGACGGGTTCACCCGTCTCATGCGCATGGCGTTGGAGGCCGATGGCAACAGTGCCGCAGGCGAACGGTTCGAGACCGTGTGGAAGCCCATCAACCCGCCATCCCAGTTGGAGCAGGCTCAGGCGGCGAACTATTCGAAGGGCATTCTGCCCGTCAAGACGAACATGCGCCGTAGCTACGGCATGACCGAGATCGAGATAGCCGAGGCGATGCAGGACCTCATGGACACGCAGTTCGCGCAGGCCATGGCCTCCGAGAACGCAATGATCGAAGGCAAGACCGCGCAGCAGTCGGCGGGTGTTCTGCCCGACGAGACGGATTCTCTCGCGTTCCCCGATACCACGAGTGAAAACGACGTGGTGCAGGCGGATGAACCTCCGACCGTGGACGGTGAATGATGGCCGTCATGACCTTGGAGGTCGCGTCCAACGCGCTCCAATCCTCGCGTCAGAGACTCGTCAACGAGTACGTGAGGCTGGCCCGCACCATGTGGCTCAGCCTCACGCCAGCCGACTGGTGGAACGACGCCGTGACCTATGGCGCCGCTGCGAGGCTCGCTTTGCTGGAGCTGGCCCTGATAGGCCAGGTGCGCAGGCTGGGCGTCAGCTACGCCGACCAGACGCTGCGCATGGTGGGCGTCACTCCTGCCGGTAATGTGCAGCAGCTCGTCTATCCGAGGGTCAACACCGACCCGTGGCTTGTGGCCGCGCGCCCTGCTGAATCGTATCGCGGCGAAGCCGTCAAGAACCCCGATATAAGGCCGGAGACATGGCCCAAGAAGGGCGATGAGCTGTTCGATGAGGTCAACAAGTGGCTGCAATCCGCGTTGCAACGATTGCAGACCAACGTCTGGGATGACGTGGAGCGCGCCTCCACAGACGCCACATTGGGCCGGTATCGGGGCAGCAAGGTGCTCGAATATCGCAGAGTGCTTCACCCGGAGCTTTCCCGTTCCGGCTCGTGCGGCCTGTGCATAGCGGCCTCCGACCGATGGTATTCGACCGGTGCCCTGCTCCCCCTGCACGCGAACTGCAAGTGCGGCGTCGCCCCTGCGGGCTCCGACTACGATCCCGGATTCCAATTGAACTCCGACGATCTCAAGAAGCTTTACGCGCAGGCCGGAGGCACCACGGCGGCGGCGTTGAAGAACGTGCGGGTCAAGACCATCACGCACGGCGAACTCGGCCCGATCCTCATGGCGCAGGACGCGAGGGATACACCCAATTCGGTTCCCGGCAAGGATTCCGACAAGTGGACCACGCCGGACCGGAAAACCACGCTCCAACAGTTCCAGCGGATGAAGGACCGTGCGATCGAGTTCTCCAAACGCTACAAGCAGGTGTCCGACACCGGCAAGGAAGTCCACTTCAGATACGAGGGCCGAACCTACAGGTTCAAGCCGTCGATCCATCTGAGGCAATCATGGGCATACCAACGTGCCCTGCTCAACCAAGTGCAGTCGATGCTCGGCACCGCTGCCTAACCAAGAAAGGCCATCATGGCTAACAATCAGGAGAATCAGACCGTCACGGACGGTTCTCAGAACGCCGGTCAGACCGTCACGGCCAATACCGGTACGGATTACATCGCGAACAGCTCGATCACTGGTCCCATCACCGCTTCCAATCTCGCCGCCAATAGCGTGACCCACCAGAGCATCATCGCCAACGCAGTGACCACCGAGAAACTTGCCGCGAACAGTGTCGATGAGACGGAAAACGGCCCCGACTGGAAGGCATTGTCCCGTAAGCACGAGAAGCAGGCCAAGGACAACTACGAGCAGCTTCGCAAGACCGAAGCCGCCTACGAGGAGTCCCAGAGCCAGCTGCATGACTTGCAGGTGGAAAACGCGCGCATGAAGGCCCAGAAGGCCCACCCGCAGATCAGCGATGACGTGTTCGCCCTGTGCGGTGAGACCGAACCGGAGAAGATTTCCGAATGGGCCGAAAAATACGCGGCACTCAATCCAGTTACGTCTCCGGTGAAGGCAGAACCTGTGCGGGAGAAGGCCGAACAAGGGGCACGTACCCGTGGCGAGGGAGACCCGAAGATTCGTTCCGGCTCGTTCGCGGACGGATACGCCGCCGCCAAGGCACGTCAGGAGCAGAGGCGCCAAGCCCGCTCCGCCAAGTAACCACAAACATTCAATCGAAAGGAAAAGCACATGGCATACGAGAATGTGCGCTCCACCGGCATCGTGACCGTGGAGGAGAACAACGAGTGGCGTTTCGGCAACCACACCGATGACGGCACCGTGAGCGTCACCCTCGACCTGTCCACGTTCAACGTGAACGACAAGACGAAGCGCGACAAATACCTGACCGGCCTGGGCGACAAGGCCACGACCATCTGGATCAAGAGCGGCATCCCGCTGGCCAAGATCACCGCCAGCGGCGAATACGGCCCGTATGACCCGAATGCTACCGATGGCCGTCAGAACAAGATCGCCGGCCTGCTGGAAAGCATGGTGGAGATCAGCGTCACGTTCGGCGGCTGGGATGTGGTCAACGGTGCGAACGTCGGCATGCGCTACCGTGGTGACATCATCAAGAGCAAGCTGCCGGTCGTTCCCGCCGACGGCGCGGTGTGGGGCGGCAGCTTCTTCGACATCGAGGACGATACCGTCACCCCGCTGTCCAACGCTTCGGCCACCTCCAACATCACGGTTCCAGCAACGGTCACCGCGGCGAACATCACCGACGCCTCCACCGTCGGCCGCAGCATCCTGACCGCCAACGATGCCGCCGCAGCTCGCACCGCCATCGGCGCCGGCACCGGCAACTCGAATTTCGACGGCTCCTACAACAGCCTGAAGGACAAGCCGACGATTCCCCCCGCCTACACGCTGCCCGCCGCCACGGCGAACGCGCTCGGCGGCGTCAAGCAGGTGACCATCGCGGCGGGCGCCAGCGCGGCGGACATCGTGACCGCACTCAAGACAGCCGGCATCGCCAAGTAACCAATCCAACAACCCTTATAAGCCCGCCCATTGTGGCGGGCTTTCGTATATCTGAAAGGAACCCTCAATGAGTGGAACCCTGGAAAAGAACATCATCAGCCCGTCCGAGGCGTCGGGTGTGGTGCAGTCCGGCTTCGATTTCATCGACGGCCTGCTGCCGTTCGGCTCCGTGTTCCCCGTCAAGTCGAATGACGGCAAGGACACGGTGACGTGGCAGAAGATCATCCCGCCGAAGGAGACCGACGCCATGAAGTTCCGCGCCTGGGACGCGGAGGCCGCTCACGGCAAGACCGTCGCCCAGTCCGGCGAGAACTACACGGGCCTTATCCCGCTGTCGAAGATGGGCCACATCTCCGAACGCGATGTCATCAACCACACGGGCGATTCCGCGTGGCTGCACGACAAGGCCGTGGAAATCTTCACCCAATTGGGTCAGGAAGCCGCCGTGCGCATCGAACTGGCCCGTATCGCCGCCATGGTTGACGCGAAGATCACCGTCGAGGAGAACGGCCTGAAGGCCAACACGTGGACGTTCGACCGTCCGAGCAGCATCTCCAAGCTCACTCCCGCCACCGTCTGGTCGGACGTAAAGTCCGATCCGGTCACGGACGTGCAGAAGTGGGTGGACGCCATCAAGAAGGAGCGTGGCCGTACTCCGGGTGCCGCGCTGACCACCAGCAAGGTCATCGACGCGCTGCGCACCAACGAGTCGTTCATCACCGAATACACGGGCGTCTCCCTCGCCAACTCGAAGCCGCGCCTGACCCGCGCCGAGGTGCTGGACGTGCTGCGTACCGCCTGCGGCCTTGCCGACGTTCGCATGATCGACGTGCTGTACACCGACCTCGAGGTCAGCAACGGCTTCAAGATGCCGGTGGACACGAACACGCTGATTCCCAACGGCACGTTCATCATGTTCCCGTCGTTCAACGATACGGGTCTTGGTTTCACCGCCTCCGGTCCGACCGCCGAAGGTCAGGACGCCGAATACGGCATCAACAAGAGCGTGAACGACGGTTTCGTCGGAGCCATGTTCTCCGGTGGAGCACCGGTCAAGTACGACCTGTGGGCCAACGGCACGATGATGCCGATCCTGCAGGAGGCCGTCAGCACCGCGAAGGCTTCCGTGCTCTGACAGTAAGGAGGGGCCGTGGCTTCCATCGATTCCATCGACTGGCTGAAATGGCTGCGCGTCAACGCGCTTGACCAACCCGACCTTCTCCTTGACCGGTTTCCCAACGCCTGGCTGCTCAACGAGTGCGAGGTCGCCGCCGACATGGTTCAGGCCGAATGCCAGAACGCCGCCCCGCGCTACCAGAACGGCCTGCTGAAGGAGCGCACGCTCGGCTACGTGGTGAGCCAGATGGTGCTGCGTATCGTCCGCTACCGGCAGTTCAAGACCGAATCGAACGGCTCCTATGAGTACACGAATTTCGACGCTCAGGACAATCCGCCCGGCAAGGACGGTTCCATGAACCTGTACGTATCGAAACGCGAGAAGGCGCTGCTGGAAGGCCATTCCGACTCGATGGGCCCGATTGGCACCGTGCATCCGGGTCTCGACCGCGCCTACGGCATGTGAGGCGCTTATGGAGACGTATGACATGGGCCACCTTTACGACGGGGTGGATATCGACGAGCTGGGCGGAGGCCACCTGTATGACCGTACGGAGCTGACCGGCCATGGCGTCCGCCAATTGTTCGACACGGATTACGTGGTCGTGGTCAACCGTCGTCATGTGCAGGACGCGCATGGAGGCTATCACGAGCAGGTCGGCGACCCGGTGAAGGTCGTGTGTTCGGTCGAAGGCCGGGCGCAGCAGGCCGGCATGTTCTCCATCAGTGGCGCCGAGGACAAGAGTCCTTCCGGGCAGAACGGCGGGGGCCTTCAGGAGGTCACGCCCTTGCAGATTCTCGCACGCCAGTGGCCCGGTGATATTCATTCGCGTATCTGGTACAAGGGCGACTGGTATGACGCCGATGGCTATCCGACATGGCGTGGCAGCGGCAGCGTGCTTTCCCGTCATTGGGAGGTTCGCTGCCGTCGCGTGGTCATCGGCGGCTACGTGCCCGGCGGCATTCCCGAACCCGTATGGTCGAAGGAGGTGGGCGCCGATGGGCCGCGTGACCATCAGACCGGGGATAGGCCGTGACGTGGCGCTCATGTTCGGCCCCTCGATAACCCTCGCCGCAGCCGAGAAAGCGGCCGTCATGGTCAAAACGCAGATGGGGGTTGGAACGGTTGACGACCGTAATCATGCGGTGGCGCGAGCGGACTTGACGGATCGCATCGACGTCTCCGTCCGCCCCGGCCATGCGCAGGACCATTCGGTCGTTCTCAGCGTCAAAGGCCGTGAGGGAACGGAAATCGCCTCGCATTTGGAGTTCGGTTACGTCAACAATCGTGCCGGACGTCGTTTGGCCGGCATGCATTCCATGCGCAACGTTGCGTCGAAGCTGAAGGTGTAGGCCGTCATGGACAACATCTTCAAACACCTCGCCATCGATGTGAGGGAAAGCATCGACGCCGAACAGGTCGTCTACGAACTGTTGAACCGTGAATATCCGAACGAGGATTGGGCGTCGGTCGCAGTGTACAGCGAAATCGACCTCGACCTGAACGCCGTGACCGAGAACGGCCGGGTGATTCTCTATGAGGTGTCTCCCGGCCAACAGGTTGACAGGGGCTTGTGGCGGTTCACCGTATCGTTCACCGTTCTCGCCGCCGACACGAACAATCCGAGCGGTTTTGCCCGCGACCTGTACCGCACCGTCATGGGATGGCCGTTCGAGGAGAAGACCTCGGCGGGCAAGATAAGCCGCATCAACAGCATTGATTCCCCACAGCGTCGCAGCGACGCCAAGGAGAACCAAGGCAAGAACATCAAGGAATACGGTTTCGACGCATCAATGGACGCGCGGGACCTCATCTGACCTACAGGGGTCGGCCACATGGCCGGCCCTTTTCTTTTACCCAAATCCAATATCCGAAAGGAACCATCATGGCTATTAACGGCGATGCGCTGCTTCAGGCCGCGCGAGGAACCGTGTTCACGGCCCCGGCCAAGACCGCCATCCCGACTGCCGGCGTCAAACAGTTTCTGTTGAACTCCGGTAGTGTGAAGGTCGGCACCGCGGACACTCCCGTTTGGGATAATCTCGGCCACACGTCCAATTCCAACAAGATCAGCTTCAGCAAGGACGGCGGCGACACCACCACCATCGACACGTGGCTGATGGCCGCCGCACGCACTTCCACCGAAGCCCCGACCATCACCGTCAGCGGCGCCAGCGTCCAGGGAGACAAGGCGACGTTGAAGAAGGTCACCGGCGGCTGGGATGGTGACCACGGCGGCGTGATCGTGCCCATCAAGCCGATCGTGCAGAAGCTCGCCTTGTTCGTCCTCGCCTACGATGACGGCGACAAACTGTCCTTCGGCCTGTATCTGCCGGAGACCGATTTCACGTTCGACACCATCGACCTGACCGGCGACGAGTTCGCCGAGTTCAGCTTCAACGCGGTGGTCAAGTCCACCGATGCCCTGAAGAAGGGCCCGAACGGTGAGACTGGAGGCTACGCGCTGTTCAGTCCGGAGGATTTCAAGTAGGGTCCGCAGCCATCCGCGCTGCGGATGGTGGAGACCCGCCAGCCACAGTCGAGGCTGGCAAGGATATCCGGCTCGCGGGCCAGCCTTCCACTCTCGGCGGGGTGAAGCTGCCGGCTCCCACCGCCTGACATTGATTCATCCCCATACGGTTCTCCTATCCGGGCCGTATGGGGATTCTTCATTCACGGATAGGGTTTCACGGATAGGAGGACGGCAATGACCGCCAAGAAAAACGACACCGAGACTCCGAAGAAGGAGTTTCCCGAAACTTTCGGCCAGCTTGTCGAGGAATACCCGGAGTTGAAGGGGCTTCCAGAGCTGGTTCCCGCATACGACTTCAACGCGGAGCAGTCCGCTGATTTCACGGTGCTTCTCACGCTTCTCGACACTCAGATGCCGGGGCTCGACGCCAAGGATGATCCGATGGACGCAGCCCTGCTCGTCGCCCGCGTCGTATCCATCTCCAATGATTTCTACAAGGGTCTCGCCAAGGACGAGAAGGCTTACGAACAGTGGGCCACGGGCCGTGACGGCAACGTCCTGTTCTCAGCATTCCTTGCCCTGAGCATGTTCTACAGGGTCGAACTGGGAAAATCCGAAGCGTCGAGGAAGCCTACCGAAACTGCCCAGTCGAACTGACCTGCGACTTCAGACGCTTCTACAACCTTGATATGCCCGCCGCCCTCCACGAGTATGACGGCGGGTTTCTCGTAAGGCTCCTGCAGGGTTTGTCGGGTTATGACGAGTCCCTGTACCGCGAATGGCTGCTGAATCATCCCATGCAATCCGAGACCGCCGATGAAGGCGAATCACGACGCATGCTCTCCTATCACCGTTATTCGCAGGATACGAGCCTCCTGCTGGGCATTTTCAACCATGTGGGCGCGTTGACGTGCGGGCTCATGGAAACCAAGAACGGCAAGCACCCCGAGTTCACGCCGATTCTTCCCCCGGACACGGAACAGCCGGAAAAGCCGGTCGAGGCGAACCTCGATTCGATGAAGGCCTTGTTCTCCTCCCGATAACTGAAAAGAGGTTCGCCGATGGCAGTATACGAGGGCGGTGCCGTTGGCATCAGCATCTACCCGGACACCAATGACTTCGGTGCGGAATTGCGCCGCAAGCTCGCACGTTACGCGGACGAAAGTCTCGACATTCCACTGAACGTGGACGTTGATGATGCGAGCTGGACCGCCACGAAACGGCGCATACAGTCCGATGACCTGACCAAGACGGTCGAGATTCGCGGTGACGATAAGACACTGCGGAAAATGGTCGATGGCATCAACGACCGTAAAATCTCTCCGAAGGTTGAACTCGACCAGGCGATGACCAGCCTCCGCAAGCTCGAAAAGGAGCTTGACGGAGTCCGTGGCAACGCGAAACGTATGGGTAAGGCCATCAAGACCGCATCCGACAACGGCTACCGATGGAAGGTGTCTGCCCGGTACGCGAAGCAGTATGGCCAGATTCTTTCCAAGCAGACCGCGTTGGAGAAGAAGTACGGCGCTCAGAGCGAACGGGTTCTGGGCAAGACCCGCAAGAACATTCGTCAGCTTCAGGACGCGATCCTCAAGTTCAAGCCACTCGGGTCGAACGTCGTGGAGATGAACGAAGCGAATCTTGCGATCGCGCGAATCGACCGAGAGATAAAACGGCTGAGGGACAATCCTGACGCGAAGATTCGCATCGACATCGACCGTTACGCGAAGGTCGTTTCCGACCTTGAGAACGTGGCACGCAAGACCGACGAGCTGAACCGCAAGGAAGCCCGCGTCAAGTTCTATACGAACGGCGCCGACAAGCTCAAACGCGAGCTGGATGATCTGCGCCGCCGTTACGTGAACCTGCCCAAGGAGATAGAAACCTCCTACAGGCAGGCCATCGACCGCATGAACACTGCCGGCCATCTCGCCGGACGTGACAAGGATTTCAAATATGTGGCCGACCTTGACCTCGATGTGAGCGAGGCTCGCCGCAAGGCCCGTGATTTCCAGAACGACCACGACAAGCTGGAGATGGACCTCGACCTGAAGTCGGCTGCGGCTTCCGCGCATCTCATGTACCTGACCCGTCCGCGCAGCGTGGAGATCTACGCGCGATTGCATGCCACGGACATGGGCAAGCTTATCGACGGCATGCTCTACGGGGCTACCGGTCTGCGTGGCGTCAACAACCAGTTCCAGCGATTGGTGAACCTGTTCGACACGTTGGACACGAAGGTTCCCGTGCTGGGTGCGGTGGGCACCGTCATCGGCGGATTGTCCGCCGGCGCGGTGAACCTCTCCTCCAGCGTGCTCGGCGTCGCCGCCAGCCTCGGCGCCATGAGCAAGGCGGCTTTCGCGGCTCCCGCCGCCATCACCGGCTTGGGTGCGGCGTTCGTCGTGCTCAAGCATGCGTGGGGCGACAAGGGCGCCACGTTCAGCGACCAGATCGACGTCGCGTCCACGAAGCTCGCCGGTTTCGGCGACGCGATGGACGAGGCGTTCTATGAGAAGGCGCGTCCGGCCATCAGAAGCCTGATGGACGATGTGAGCGGCACGCTTATCCCCGGTATGACCGGCGTCGCTTCCAGCGAGGGCAAGGTGGTCGAGGGGCTGGCGGACATCATCCGCGAGTCCGACAAGGCCGGCGAGCTTTCCACGATTTTCTCCCGCACCTCCGAGGCCGTGGACAATCTCAATCCGGGATTGCAGAGCGTGGTGAAGTCGTTCCTCCGTTTGGGTGACGGCACCAGCCAGTATCTGCCGCGCGCCGCCTCCTATTTCAGTGATATGACCTCGAAGTTCGCCGACTGGGTGGATAAGACCCGATCCACCGGCGAGATCGTCGCGTCGATGAAGCAGGTGGTCGAACAGGCCGGATACCTGAAGGACTCGTTCAAGGGCGTGTGGGGCATCGCCACGGGCCTGTACTCCGCGTTGGCGGAAAGCCAGAACGGGCTCGAAGGGTTCAGCACGGCTGTAGGCAAGGCCGACCGTGCGGTGAACTCCGCCAAATTCCAGACCACGCTCAAAACGTGGGCCAAGGGCGCGGAAGCGGCGAAAACCGAGATGCGCAACGCCTTCTCCGATATCGGTTCCGCAGCCTACGAGCTGCGTGACACCACTGCGGGCATGTTCACCGACGCGGGCAATACGATCAGCTCGTTCACCAGTAACGCGAGCCGTCTGCTGAAGAACTCGAAGGACGGCATCAGCGGCTTCTCGTCGGGAGTGTCCGAAGGATTCCAGAAGGTGTTCTCGGCGGTTGGCGATGCGAGTCCCGCGTTCAACCAGTTGCTGAAGACCGTGGGACAGTTGTCCAAGACGTTCGGCGGCACTCTCGCCGCCACGTTGAAGGCCAGTGCGCCGCTTATCACTACGGTCGCCAAGGCCGCAGAGGCCACCGCCAAGGCGTTCAGCGTGCTGCCCGAACCGATTCAGGCGGCGATAGGCTTGTACGCCACGTTCGGCAGGGCGGGCATTACCGCTTGGAACGCGGTGAAAACCGGTCTGGTCGAGAACACGCTACGCATGGTCGAATACCAGAAGGCGTTGAACGGGCTCGGTGTGACCACCAAGACCGCCGGTTCAAGCATGAAGGATGCGGTCAGCGGTTTCGTCGCCGCGAACCCGGCTTTGAAGGGCATTGCCGACAGCGTGAGGAACGCGAACGGCGTGCTCGGTAAGACCGGCGCTTTGGCCAAGGGCGCGGGGAACGCCATACTCGGCGCGTTCGGCGGGTCGGTCGGAGCCGCCGTGACCGCAGGTGTGGCCGTAGTGACCGCAGCCTATTCGGAGTATGTGAAGACCTCACAGGCCAATGAGCAGGCGTCCGAGAACATTCGCACCGCGTTGGGAAAGATACCGGATTCCGCCCAGTCCGCAGCCGAGGGAATCACCGAGGTCGGCAAGGCCATCAAGGAGAATTTCGACAACACGGATTATTCCGGCACGAAGTTCGACTGGTGGTCGGACATGACCACCGGCTTCGACTCGGCGAGCGAAGCGGCCAAGAAGCTCGGTCTCAACATCAGTGATCTCACCAAGTCCGCGACCGGTTCGCAATCCGAATACCAGGCGACACTTGACAGTCTTGACGCGACGATTGAGAAATACAATGTCAACGTCGGTCATGGCATAGGCAAGAACGCCGATCTGGCGAGGGCCGCGCAAAAGGTGAAAACCGCGTTTGAGGATCAACGCAACGAGTACATAGCCAATTCCGAGGCCATTGCCAAAGCGAACGGGTATGCGGAGGGTTATGCCACGAAGCTCATCAAGCTTGGTGAGGATTCCGATTCGGTGTCCATCGCCATTTCCACTCAGGCCGAACGCACTCAGATGCTGGCCAAGGCTCAGCAGACTGCTGCGGATTGGGCCGAACGTCAGCGCACAGCTCAGCAGAATGCGTTGAGCGCGGCTTCCGAATACGGTGAAACGTATTCCAATATCGGGGATGCGATAGCCCGCGTCAATCAGTTGGCCGCGCAGAGCGGCCCGGTTTGGGATGCGAACGCTGCTGGCATTCAGGGCGTAACTGGCTCGTTCAACACGATGAGCGAGGCCGGTCGCGAGGCGCAGTCCGCGTTGGAGAATCTGGGCAATTCCGGCCATGACCTGTTGAAGAGCATGGTCGAGTCCGGTGCCAGCGCGGATGAGGTGAAGGCCAAGCAGGCGGAATTGGCGAAGCAGTTCCTCGCCACCGCCGACAGCATGGGCGTTCCCGCCGACGCGGCGCAACAGTTGCAGAAAATCTATGGTCTGACCCCCGAGGAGGTCACCACCTTGTTCAAGGCGGAGACCGAGCAGACCAAGGCGGCGCTCACCCAGTATTTGAGCAGCTTGCGTGCCCTGTTTCCAGGAGAAGGCAATACGGCGATTTTCACGACCGTGATGGAGGGCATCGACAGTGGTGCCATCACGACCATGGATCAGGTGTATTCCGAAGTCAACAAGTTGAAAGACAGTTCTTCTGACCTTCAGATTCTGTTGAAGGCTAAGGATGACGCCTCCCAGAAGATCAAGGATGCGAAGAAGCTGGCGGAATCGCTCGGACTCACCAAAGAGGAAATCGAACTGCTGGCCACCGGCAATGCCGGAGACAAGCTGGACGAGATCAAGGGCAAGCTCAAGGATTTCGGTCTCAGCAAGAAGCAGATCAACATCCTGTTGGACGCGATTGACAACGCGAGTCCGAAGCTGGAGGACCTCGATAGGAAAAAGGTTCCCGCTGCTAAAGGGGTCAGCTTCGATATCAATGCCGATGACGATCAGGCACAGGTGAAGCTATCGTCCTATGCCGCGAAGGATGGGCAGACCGTCGCGACCACGAACGTGGATATAAACGCGACGGACAATACGTCAGTTCCGGCTGCCAATGCGCGTATTGCGGTGCTGCTTATCCCGACTCGGTGGGGTACTACGTTGGATTCTTCCGGTAATACGACGCCGTTTGCGAACAGTGCGAAGGGTGCCGTGATGGCCGTGCCAACCAGGTGGGGTTCATTACTGAACGCTTCGGGCAATACGACGCCGTTCGCGAACAATGCGACTGGCGCTGTCAGCAGCATCCCAGTTGGATGGCGTACCTGGTTGAGTGCCAGTGGCAATACATCAGGCGTCGCCGCTGCTGCCGCCAGTGCGGTGAACGGTGTCCCTTCGCACCATTCGACCAGCATTGTCGCCAAGGCCGCTCTTAGCGGTATTTGGTCATTCGTCAACGCTCTGGCCAGTATTCCTCGTTCCATCACCACATTCCTGTTCACCAAGAAGGGGAATGCTGCTGGTGGCGAGGTCGCTGGTTCGGGTGTCACCAAGACCGGACGTGTGGTTGGTCAGGGCAACAACACGAGCGATTCGGTTCCGTTGAATGCCTACACGGATGTGAGTACCGGTGAATACGTGATACGTAAGGCCGCCGTGCAAAGCATGGAAAACCTGTACGGCAAGGGAATCATGGCCGCTATCAACGCGACCGGCAGCATTCCAAGCAAGTACATCGCGGACGCGCGGCGCACCAGCCAGATCACCATGCCCTCCGGTGGGTTGAACGGCGGTTCCAAGTCCGGCGGCTGGTCGATGCCCATCGAAACCAGTTCGGGGGACACGTACAACCAGACGTTCATCTATCCGAGCGTCACACCGGTCGAGGTTCAGAAGAACAACAAGCTCGACCAGTACGCGAGTCTCGGTCTCTTGCAGTAGGAGGAAACGATGCTCTCCACCATGTCCTACAAGCTCAACGGGGTCGCGTTGGATACGGAGAACTGTCTGGTCATTGTGGGGTCCACGCTCATGCCGGGCATCAGCACCCGCAGAACGGTGACCACGGTGCCCGGCGTGAGCGGAACCCTGAATCTGGGTGTTCCGCCCGTGTTCGAGGAGCGTGAGATCACGTTGAAGGTGGACGCATTTACTCCGAAAGTGTATGAGGAGTCCTCCCGGATAATGCGATTATGCTCCATGCCGAATCTCACTCTCACTCGGGTGAAGGACGGTGTGGAGCAGTCCACGCGCGTGGAACTCGTCTCGTTGACCGCCGACGATGACAGTTCCCATCCGAATAATCTGGTGTCGTTCACCGCGAAGTTCGCCATGCCCGACGTGTGGTGGCATGAACCGGAATATTGGGATCGTCCGTTGTCGTTGAACAAGGACGGTCTCGTGTTCCCGAAACCCGTCACCATCAACAAGTTCTGGACAAGATGGTCGGGAGAAGCGAACAACAGCACCTCACTGTTGGCGGATTTCATCACCATGTGGCGTGGTGAGGCCAACAATTCCGAGAGCCTGTTGTTCGAGGGAGGTATCCCCGGCGACGGTTTCTGGGGCGACGCCCCGTTGACGGATATCGTGTTCCGTTTTCCCAGCACCGTCACCTCCGTCTCCCTGACCGACCCCACGTCGAACACGGGAATCAGCTGGACCGGTGCAGCGGACAATGCGAAACCCCTCTATATCAGGCCCGACATCATGCGCGCATGGCGTTCCGACTATGCGAACTCCTGGACCCCCACCGGCACGGACGTTTCCACAGGATTGGATTATCCAGCAGGCGGCATCCTGCAGGTATGGCCTGACATTTACGAACTGTACAGATTGAAGGTCACCGCCACGGGTGCGACGGGAGATGCGCTCATGCATGTGCGTCGCGCATGGTGGTGACGGGAAGGCACTTATGAAGAACCTCTCCATCCGTTTGAAGGCGTACAAGCCGAACGGTGACACTCTGGGCCTGCTCCCCCAGCCGTCCTCGTTTTCCGCGAGTTTCCTGCACGATGACACGGGCGCTCTCCGCTTGGAGTATTCCCGTAAGGCGTTGAATGGGTCGATTCTTGAACGCAAGCTCGAAACCGGTCTGGAAATAGCGGTCGAAGTGTCCGATGGCGGAAAATGGGCTGAACCGTTGAACGGTCGTTTCGTGCTCATCTCCCGCAGTCGTGACGCCTTGGATTCGTCGGATACGGTGACGTTCACCTGCCCCTCCTATGCATGGTTGTTGAACAAGGCGCTCATGCTCGACCTCGCTCATCTGGAGGGTGACGGGGACGATAAGGGCAAGCGTGTGTTCAAGAAGGCCTCTGCCGGTCTGGTCATGCGCACGTTCCTTGATGAGAACAAGACCCGTGGCGGTATCCCCGTCACCTGCGGTTTCGACACGGGCAGGGATTCGGCGGGCGCTGCGTGGAAGAGCGTCATGACGCTTGCCTACACGCCGGGCATCAGCAGTCTCACCGCGTTGGCGAATCTCGCCGGCAACAAGATTTGCGACTGGGCTTTCGACAAGCGGACATTGAAAATCTGGAACATGGACTCCACGGCATTATGCCGTGATCTGAGCCGCATCTCCGTCCAATTGGCGCATGACGTGCTCGAAGCCCCGGAAGAGGAAAGCATCGAGGCATTGGCCTCGCATATTCTCGTGCAGGGAGATAACAGCAAGGCTTTCACGAGGGATAATCCCGCAGCGCCTTCCCCTTGGGGCAAGTGGGAGACGTATCTATCCCAGCAGGGAATCAGCGATGATGATACCGCCGCCCTCTATATGCAATCCACTCTGGATACTGCGGCACGTGTTCGAGGCCAGTATACGAGGGCCCTGCGTGTCAACGATGCTCCGAGTCTTCCTCTCATCGATTACCGTCCGGGTGACTGGATCACCGCGCCAACCGTCATGCATGGGGAGAAGGTGCGTGTCCAGCAGGTCACGTTGAGCTTGGAATCCAACCAGTTCAAGGCCAGTGTCGTGTTGAACGACAAGGTTTACGATGCGACCGTCCGTCAGGCGAAACGAGTACAGGGCATCACCGGTGGCGCCATCAACGGCGGCACCGGTGGGGGTCTGCCCGCTCCGGAGAAGGATCATAGGACGCCGAAGGCTGTGACTGGTCTTGTGGTGCAGACGGACGCCTATATCTCCAGTCGTGGCACCGCGTTGGGTTTGGCTACCCTGCAGTGGGCTGCGGTCTCTCAGGCGACGGATGATACGGCCATCGACATTTCGGGCTACCGCGTGGAGTATCGCAAGAGCACGGCTGGTGCGCCGTGGGTTTCCGGTGGCGTGACGGACGCGCAGCGGCTCACGTTGGGCATCGGCGGTCTGGAATGCGGGCAACGCTATGAGTTCCGCGTGCGCGCGGTTCCCACGTATTCCGACCGGTTGGGTGACTGGTCGAACGTGGTCGTGGCTTTGGTGGCGTCGGACGTGACGCCGCCGAGCATCCCGTCCAAGCCGATACTCACCTCGAAATTGGGTGTGGTGGACGTGCAGTGGGACGGCAGGAACAATGCCGGCGGCGGCATGGAGCTGGACTTCGACCACGTGGAGGTCGGCGTTTCCGATTCGAACGGGAACTGGAAATACCGGGACAGCGTGGCGCGTGACGGGCATTGCGTCGTCACCGGCCTCGAGTACCGCGTCTACTGGTTCGCGTTGCGTTCCGTGGACCATAGCGGCAACAAGTCGGATTGGGGTGTGGGCGCGTCGATCACGGTCGCCAGCGCGGTCTCGCAGGCCGACTTGGACAGGTTCGACAAGGATCTGCGGGACAACAAGCAGCAGATGGCCAACGTGCAGAAGGACTTGGCCCAAGCCAAATCGGACATCGCCGGCAATACGACGGCCATCGGCAACGCGAACAGGGAACTGTCGCAGGCGAAGTCCGACCTGACGCAGGCGAAGAAGGACATCACGCAGGCCAAGTCGGACGCGGCCAACGCGAAAGCCGAAGCGGGCAAGGCCAATGCGGCCATCGAGTCGGCGAAGACCGACATCGCGAACGCCGCGTCGAAGGCCCAGTCCGCGTTGGACAAGGCCAATTCCGTGGGCAAATCGTTGGACGGTTTGCACAACGTGTACGAGGGTCCCGACGACCCGACCACGCTTTCCGGCGTGACCGTGCGTCAGGGTGATTTCTGGTACCGGACGCAGAAATACTGGACGCGGTGGAACGGAGCCAAGAACGGCAGCACGTCGCTCATGGCCGATTTTTATACCGGTTGGGATGGCGAGCCGAACAACAGCGCGAGCTGGCTGGTGCCGTTGTCCAGCCGTTTCGTCGGCGTGTACGTGTGGGACGGCTCGCGGTGGAACGAACGCAACCTGGTCGCCAGCAATATTCTGGCCACCGGCAGCGTGGTCGCCTCCAACATGGCGGCGAACAGCATCACGACGGAGAAGCTGGTGGCCGGCGCGATCACCACGGACAAGGTGGCGGCGAACGCGATAGTCGCCGGCAAGATAGCAGCCGGTGCCATCACCACGGAGAAACTGGCCGCGTTGGCGGTGACCGCCGAGAAGCTGGCCGCGAACTCGGTGGTGGCGGGCAAGCTGGCCGCGAACTCGGTCAACGCGGGCAACATCGTCTCGGGGGCCATCACCACGGACAAACTCGCCGCGTTGGCCGTGACCGTGGACAAGCTGGCCGCGAACTCGGTGAACGCTTCGAAGATCGTCGCGCAGTCGATCACGGGCGACAGGATCGCGTCGAACACGATCGACGCACGCAACATCGCCGCCCAGTCGATCACGTCGGACCGTATCGCGGCCGGCCAGTTCACCGGCTACGTGTTCACCGGCTCAATATTCCGCACCTCCGGCTCGAACCCGAAGGTCGAAATGACCTCCAGCGGCATCCACGCCACCGACTCCACCGGCAAGGACATATTGCAGATCGGATACAACATAGAAACGGGACTCGCAGTGATAAACCCACTCACCAAACTACTGACACCATTAAGCTGGCAAGCATTCGCCGCGCAACCAGTCACCCTTCAAAGCAGATATGACAGTGGTGATATACAAAAAGAAGGTACTGGCAGCACCACAATGACCTGGATAGACACCGGTTCCACCCTACAATTCAACACTGGTTTCACCGGCACTGTGGCTGTACTGGTGTCATCGTGGATGTATTTGAGGCTGGTAGTAGGTGGCACAGGAGTCGCCGACGGCTTCGCCAGAATGTGCATAGGCATACAAATACTTGATGGCTCTGCTGAAGTGCACAGCTACAAGAACGATTGCGTAACCAACCAACTCGAAAATTCTTCGGGTGCACGTCAGGCCTCCTCTGATACCAACGCTGCGACTTTCTCCAACGGATTCATCGTTTCCCTCTCGAAAAACAAGACCTATACGGCGAAAATCTGGTTTGGATACAGGTGGAATAGCTCGGCCAAATCAAACGTATTACTCAGAGCCCAATCCCCGTTTGTCCAGATAACCCCATGTGTCAACTGAAAGGAAATAACCAATGGCAGACAACACAACCGAAACCACCGAGGCCGCGGACGCGAGCGACGTGATCGCCGCCTTGAGCCAGCAGATCAGCAGTCTGAGCGTGGACCTCGCCATCACCAAGGCGCAGATCAACGCCCTGCAGCGCAGGATCGCCGACCTCGAGGCCAAACAGTCCGAAAACAAGTAAACGACCAACAACGTTTTTTTCGAAGCCATCCCACGGGGTGGCTTTTTCCATACCCAAAAACAGAAAGGAGACCGTTATGACGGAACCAACGGCGACGGGCCTCGTGCACAACCTCGAAACCGACCCGAACTGTCTGAGAGAACGCTTCTCGTGGCGCACGTCCACGAGCAGATGCAGTGACGGCCGGTACCGGTACGGGCTCAAATCCGGGGAGACCGACTTTACCATCCAGTTTTCGACGGACCAGGTGACGGCGGGCGGTATCGTGGTCGCCGACTATCTGGCCACCAACGGCGCCAAAGCGTCGGTCCAATACCCGAACATGTACACCATACTCGAAGACAACGGCCGGCTGCTCGTCATCAAGGCCCTCGTCAAAGACGCATGCGCGCCCCTCTACACGCAGGGCGAAATCGTCCTACGCCACGTGACCGTCCTGTCCAACGAGGACGAGTACCGGCGCATGCGTGACGGCTACAAGCTGCCTGCAGGCTTCGACGGCGACACCATGCCGTTAATGGGGGGGGGCGGCACCTGGTCGTTAGCCAACTTTCAGGAGTGGCCGGAACTGATGAGATGGGGCCGTGTCGTGGTCGTCGCCTACACGGCCACCAGCGGGCTGAACGTGGAAATAGAGAGCGGCACGCCGCTCGCCTCGGACACGACCCCATCGGGTGCCACGTGGAAGGCGGCGAAGACCGTCGGGGGCAGCAACCGCAGCATCTTCTGCCATGGCGGGGGCAGTTTGACGTTGGAGGCCTTGGCCGTGTACGAGGGCGACGAATGGCCGACCGTCCAACAACTCCTCCCCCGGTTCCCGTGGTTCGACGGAGGCTCGATGCCCCTGCAGTGATCGGCGGTGAGCGCCGATGATGCGACATAACTGGTTCCCGAACCCCATGCTGGGCGATCCGAAACCCACGAGGAGTCTCGACTGCAGCGTCAACCAGTGGGGTTCTCCGGACAGGCCGGGCATCATCCTGCGGCATTCGTCCGACACCGCCGGCGGCTACGCCGGATGGGTGGTCTCGGGCCTGCCGGCGGGCGTGAAGTGCGCGTTCATCGCGAGCTGTGGTTTCGCCGATACCACGGACACGTTCCGCGGGCCGCTGCTGTCGGTCAAGGACTCGTCTGACAACGTGCTCGCCGACTCGAAGACCTGGGCCAACAACGAACGCCTGCGCGTCGGCTTAACCGTGCCCTCCGACGGTGTCGTCAAACTCATCTTCCGTGGCAGGGTCGGCAAGGACACCGCGTTCTACCAGATCACCTGCACCGAGGCCGGCAGCGACGAGAGCTTCTTCACCGGCGGCACGATGCCATTGCAGAACAACTAGCGAAAGGAAAGAAGGCCATGACCTAGATGAACGAGACGATACCAGTATGGCTCACATTCGTGGGCATGGTCCTCGGCTCCGGTGCGACCGGCACCATCACCGCGTGGATGCTCAGACACCTCGACAATACGTCCGTGTTGGACCAGGCCGTGCGCGAACTCCTGTTGTGCCGGCTCGAGGACCTGCGCGCCGAGATGGTCGCCAACGACGGCATAGCCGACGAGGACCTCAAAGGCCGCAGCCAACGCCTCTACGACGTGTACCACGCGCTCGGCGGCAACGGTCACGGCACCAGCCTCAACAACGACATCCAGAGTGCGCCGATAGCCCCGAGAAAACCAAAGGCTTAGCCCACGCCGACCCCGGCGGGGGCTGTTTCCATGCCCACCCAACACACAGGAAGGATAAGAATTTGGGCAAAATCAAGAACAGAAGCAAGCCGCTACATGCCCTCATCGCGGCATTGTTCGCCGTGCTGCTCGCATGCACGCCGGCGATCGCGATGGCCGACATGGTCGGCATCGACGTGTCCGGCTGGCAGGCCTCGAACGTGACCTGCACCGCCAGCTACGACTTCGCGGTCGTCAAGGTCAGCCAGGGCGTCGGCTTCGAGAACGGGAGCTGGCGCACGCAGGCCAGGTGCGTGACGGACCGGGGCAAGAGCCTCGGCCTGTACCATTACGCCGGCGGCAACAACGCCGAGGCCGAGGCCGACTACTTCGTCGGCCGGGCGAGGGACTACATCGGCAGGGCCGTCCTCGTACTCGACTGGGAAAGTTATCAGAACGCCCAGTGGGGCAACAGCGACTGGGTGCGCCGGTTCGTGCAGCGCGTCCACACGCTCACCGGCGTATGGCCGATGGTGTACGTGCAGGCCAGCGCGCTGGGCCAGATACCCGGCGACGTGCGCGCCAACTGCGGCCTGTGGGTCGCCCAGTACGCCAGCAACGCGCCCACCGGCTACCAGAGCCGACCGTGGAACTACGCGGTCTACGGCGAGGCCATGCGCCAGTACACCTCCAACGGCTGGATCAGCGGCTACAACGGGCCGCTCGACCTCAACTACTTCAGAGGCGACGCAAGCCAGTGGCAGGCCTACGCCAACCCCGCCGGCGCAGCCAAGCCCGCAACCCCGCCGCAGACCGAGAAGCCGCCGACCCAGACCATCGACCTACAGGCACTCGCGACCGCCACCATCCGTGGCGACTACGGCAACGGCCAGCAGCGGCGCGACGCGCTCGGCGCGAACTACGACAAGGTAATGGCGATCGTCAACCAGCGCCTCGCCGGCACCGCGACCGTAGCGCCGCAGCAGGCCGCGCAGGCCAACACGACCCGCGTGGCCGTCCGCTCCGGCGACACCATGAGCGGCATCGCCTCGCGCACCGGCCTGTGGCCGCTGTCCAGGTGGAGCGTGCCCAGCGGCAACATCAACCGCATCTGGCCCGGTCAGGTCGTCACCTACAACGGCGGCGGCAGCGTCGCCACCGGCGGCAACGCGCCGCCGGCAACCCGTACCGTGACCGTCCGCGCGGGCGACACGCTCAGCGGCATCGCGGCACGCCTCGGCATCGGCTACACGCAGCTCACCGGGTATCGCAGCGGCAACCCCAACGTGATCTACCCCGGCGAAGTGCTGCACTACTGAGCGCCGACCCGAACCCGACCTAGGAACCGTGAACCCGACACCGGGCGAGGTTCCTAGGTTCCAAATCACAGAATCGAGGACAATATGACCGACGAAAACACCGAACCCAAGACCGCCGGCACGGAGCCGACCGTGCCCGATTGGCTGCTGCCTAACCGAGCCTATGACGTGCTCAAATGGCTCGCGCTGATCGTGCTGCCGGCCATCGGCGTGCTCGTGCAGACCCTCGGCCCCGTATGGGGCTGGACGTGGGCCGATCAGGCCGCGACGACCATCAACGCCGTCGCCCTGGCCATCGGCGTCGTCATCGGCGCAAGCACCCTCAAGGCCAAGGCATCCAAAACCGAATAACCATAAAAACACCGCCCCTCCATCCGGCATAACGCTGGACGGAGGGGCGGTTTTCACGTTTTGGGAGTAGCTTTCCGAGGCTCATTTTTTGCCCACATTTTGCCCACATTTTTTTGTACAAACAGGTTAAAAACCGTTAAAACCGGTTAAAACGAAAAAAACCGCTCAGCCCTACTCCCGCAAGGCAAAGCGGCCATTTTCCAACCCGTTCTCAGCTCAGCGCGTCCTTCAACAAACAGAAGAAGCACCATCCGCGCCAGCCGGGACATCCGAATCACAACCCGCACCCATCCAACAGCAACCATCAACCAACACCACTCGCCCAGCGCCAGACACTCCCGTCACCCCTCAGCCCACACCTCGACCGTCTCCCTCAGCCCCATCATGGGACGTGCCAAGCACCGACTCACCCTCAACTTTTCCTGACACTTTATGAGGGGAAGATGACGTTGATGTCATCTGAAACTTACATGGACATCTAAAAATAGGGCGTTTTTTGACGTTTTTCATCAATCAAAATCCACGGCTTTTCTGATGACGGATAATGGCACTGGAGCTGTGTCTTCGATAAGGTCAATATCGAGCGTTTGATCGCCGCAGGATTCGGAGTCGCATACAACCCGGTACGCATGGCCGGCAAGTAGTCGCAGCGAATAAATACCACCGCCCCTCCCCCAGCAGTAACGCTGGACGGAGGGGCGGTTTTCGCGTATTTACGCTTTCATGGGCGGAAGATTGAAATACAATCGGGCGATTCGCTCAGCTTCGCGGTTCTCCCTCTCATTACCAAGCAACAGAAGCCAGATGGCATTCTTCCCCGCTAGAGGAATCGGAGCCTTTAGCTGCTTTATACAGCCCTGCTCTTGTAAAAACTTTGCACCACGGCTCAGTCGGTTTCGCGCTGTCCGCGTGCGGGCCATTGTTGTTTCTGCGGCAGTGTCTAAATCATGTTCCTTGGAGGCGATGACCATGCCCATACCCTCTATCATCTTGTCCCAACCCTCCCAATAACACCAGTAGGCACGGTCTTGATATACGACGGCGTCCACATCCTCTTTGTCGATTACCTTCGAGGCCATGTAGGTCATCATCGACAAAGCCAGTAGGTCTAGCGTCTGCTTGCCGTTTTCATCAGTCTTGGAGAATTTGCCTTGGCTTGCGAGAGCATATACGCGATCTACATTGCGGTAGCCCATCTGTTCCGTCATCTTTCCTCCACGCCCTCGACTAAACTTGGGAGTGGAACTCTTGCTAGGGTTTCGTTTTTCAACCCTGTGGAGTCTTCACCTCCATAGGGTTTTTTATTCACACTCACATGATAACAGATAGTCACACCATAATGGGAATAGTGAGTCACAGTCAACGCTGATTATTGCTCACACCGACATGTGAACATACATAAATAGATACAAAAAGGCTTACATGAATATTTATACAAAAACCGATTTTTGATTTTTCGAGCGAATCACCGTCGATTCCGCCACGCCGAAACCGTTCCGCAGCCCAACCCGAAGATTTGTTGGAGAATGTTGGAGAATGACATTCCTAGACGCCGGAAATCTTACCCGAGATACGATGAGACCCCTTGCAAACATTGTCGTTCGCAAGGGGTCTCAATGCCTAATCAGCGGGCTTTTCAGCACACCTTCCACATCCAGTTGTGCGGGTCTTCGACCTCACCAAGCTGGATGCCGAGCAGTTCGTCACGCAGGGCAACGGTCAGCTCGCCGGAGCCGCCGTCGGCGACGGTGACATCGAACTTCTCGGACTTGAAGCGACCGATCGGGGTGATGATGGCGGCGGTACCGCAAGCGAACACCTCGGTGACTTCGCCGGACTTGATGTCCTCGAGCAGCTGGTCGAGGGCGATCATAGTCTCGACTACGTCGTGGCCCTTGTCCTGCAGCAGCTGAATCAGGGAGCGACGGGTCACACCCGGCAGAATGTTACCGGTCAGGGACGGGGTCTCCACGTGGCCATCCTTGTGCACGGCCATCATGTTCATGCCGCCGAGCTCTTCGAGGTAGGTCTTGGTGGCGGCGTCCACGAAGCAGACCTGCTCGCAGCCGTTCTCGATACCCTTATACTCACCGAGCAGGGAGGCGGCGTAGTTGCCACCGCACTTGGCGAAACCAGTGCCGCCAGGGCCGGTACGGAACCACTTGTCTTCGACCCAGATGCTCACGGGCTTGACGCCGCCCGGGAAGTACGGGCCGGACGGGGAAGCGATCACGCAGTAGTCGACTTCCTGCGGAGCGCGCACGCCGAGGAAAGGCTCGGAAGCGAACATGAACGGACGCATGTACAGCGTGTACTCGCGGCGGGACGGCACCCAGTTGGCGTCGCGCTTGACCAGCGCGGCCACGGAACCGAGGAAGTCGTCAATCGGCAGCTCAGGCAGGTACAGACGCTTGGCGGAGTTCTGGAAACGCTCGGCGTTCGCATCCGGGCGGAACAGCCAGGTGGAGCCGTCGGCATGACGGTAAGCCTTGAGGCCCTCGAAGCACTCCTGTGCGTAGTGCAGCACGGAAGCACCCGGATCCATCTTGAGCGGTGCGTACGGTTCGACGCGGCGGTCGGACCAACCTTCGCCCTTGGTCCAGGTCATGTGGGTCATGTTGTCGGAGAACACCTGGCCGAAAGCCGGCTTGTCGATGAGGGACTGACGCTTCTCATCGGATGCGGGGTTGTCGTTCGGCAGTACGGTGAACGGTTCGGTGAGCTTATCGAGCGCTGCCGGATCGTGGTGCGTGTTTTCAGTCATTTGGCTACTTCTTCTTGACTTTGGCGGCCCGAAGGCCACCAGATGGGGTATGTGCTGTGCGCTTGTGGCGCGAGCTCTGTTGCATACTTTTACACACCCATGTGTTGCCCGTGTGGCAGAGTTCACATGGTGAAAACAGAGGAACCCGTACCGTTTCCACGGTTACGGGTTCCTCTGTTGCAATTATGATTCAGATCGGCCGCCATGAAGACGACCGGTTTCATCACTTGGCGTCAGCGTCGGCGGCAGGAGCAGCGGCAGTGGCGTCAGCCGGAGCAGCAGCTTCCGGAGCAGAGGTGAACTCGGTGGCGTCCTCCGGAACCTCGATGGTGACGACGGATTCCTCAGCGTGCTCGACGTCCAGCTCGGCGCCTTCCGGCAGCTCGATGTCCTTGGCGAAGACCTTGGTGCCGTCGGTCAGGCCCTCGACGTTGACCACAATCTTCTCGGGCAGGTTGGAGATGTCGGCGCGAACCTTGAGCTCCTGAATGTCGACGAATGCCACTGCAGCACCCTTCGGGGTACCCTCAACGAACACCGGCACCTCAACGTCGATCTTCTCGCCGGCCTTGACCTCGAAGAAGTCGATGTGCTCGATGATGCGCTTGACCGGGTTCTTCTGCACGTCCTTGACAACGGCCATCTTGGACTCGCCGCCGAACTCGATGGTGAACAGGGCGTTGGTGTGGCGCAGAGCCAGGGTGGTCTCACGCATCGGCAGGGTCACGAAGGCCGGGTCGGCGCCACCGGCGTAAATGGTGGCCGGGATCTTGTTGGCAACGCGCAGACGGCGGGCAACGCCTTTGCCGAACTCGTTGCGGACTTCGCCTTCAAGCTTAATGGTGGTAGCCATATATATCTCCTTGAGAGTTTCGTTCATGGTGTTTCGGCGCATCAACGAGCCGTGAAGAAAACCCAAGAGGGTTTGCGAACCACACGCCGAGTCGATTACGGAAGCATGCGCCTCCCTCGCCAAGACAACATTGATGAATTATACGCACGCGCCGGACAATGGCGGCGACGGCCCGACGCGCCCCGCGAGAACCGTGACGATACTCACATGAGATTTTCCTCATGATTACTCCCGGAGCGAACATCAACGATGTTCATTTTCCAAAAACCCAGTGATACCAACGTTTCACAAGCCCCCCTCCGCCACTGTCCACGCATATCGAGGCGGGCCACTCTTCCAACTACGTTGTTGCTTGTTCGCCGCAGGGCGAACACAACAAGAGAGGAACGAATAGTACATGGTCAATCAACAGCATGGGGAAAACCGCTGGGTGCGCGCCGTTATTCCGGCGTTGCTCATTCACATCTCAATCGGCACCGTATACTGCTGGAGCGTGTTCAAACAACTGATCGCCGATCAGATGCACGTGGCGCCAGGCATCGTCGAATGGGGCTTCTCGCTTGCCATCTTCTTCCTTGGCATGTCGGCCGCCTTCCTTGGACCCTTCGTCGAAAAGGACATCAAGAAATCGGCCCTGATCTCGACGGTCTGCTTCGTCTGCGGATTCGCCGGCACCGGAGTCAGCATCGCGGCGGGATGGCTCCCCGGCGTGTTCATCTTCTATGGCGTGATCATGGGCATCGGACTCGGCGTCGGTTATCTGACGCCGGTGAAGAACCTGATGCTGTGGTTCGCCGACAATAAGGGTCTCGCCACCGGCATCGCCGTCGCGGGATTCGGTCTGGCCAAAGCCATCGCAAGCCCGGTCATGCAGTGGCTGATCTCCACCGTCGGACTGGCGCCCATGTTCTACATCCTCGCAGCCGTCTATGCGATGATGATGCTGCTGGGATTCGCGCTGATCAAGCGCCCCGCCGGATACGTGTACTCCGCTGAGACCCGCATCCGTCGTCGCGACATCATGAAGAAGCCGGTGTTCTGGGCGATCTGGCTGGCCTTCTACCTCAACATCACCTGCGGTCTGGCATTGATCTCCCAGGAGAAGGACATCCTGCATGATGCGTTGTCCATTCTTCCGAAGTACGCATCGTTGAATGCGGCCCAGCTGGCCACGGCCATCGCGGGAAGCATCAGCGTCGTCCTGGCCGTCGACGCCGTGTTCAACGCGGCCGGACGTGTCGGGTTCTCCACGCTGTCCGACCACTGCAAGCGCCGTGAGACCGCATATCTGGTGATCTTCATCATGTCCATCGCGGTGTGCGCGCTGCAGATCTTCACGCATTCGATCGACAACGGCACCCTGTGGCTGATCGTGACGATGCTGTTCCTCGTCAACGCCGGATACGGCGGCGGATTCTCCACGCTGCCGGTGCTGCTTGAGCAGCACTTCGGCATGAAGTCGGTGTCGACCGTGCACGGGCTGGCTCTGAGCGCGTGGGCGTTCGCCGGATTGTCCGGCAACCAGCTGGCGTCCTTCGTCGTCTCCCATACGGCGGACGCGGCCCACCGCTACAGCGCGCTGATCCCGATCATCACCGTGCTGTACGCCATCGCTCTCGCGTCCATCATCGCCGTGGTGCTCGGCACGAAGGGCAAGCGCGCCGCCGCTCAATCGAACTGACCGGCTTTATGTGACCGCCCATTGAAATGAGTGGGGGTGTGCCTTCTTGCGAAGGCACACCCCCACTCATATTCTCATGCGGCAATGCGCGAACGTCGCGGCACCATCAGCTGATGAGCTCCTTGACCGCAGCGATCACGGCCTGCAGACTGGCCTTGGCGTCGCCGAACAACATCTGCGTGTTGCCTTCGAAGTACAGCTCGTTCTGGATGCCGGCATAGCCCATACCACGGCCACGCTTCATGACCACGACGTTCTGGGACTTGTCAACGTCGAGAATCGGCATACCGGAAACCGGGGTGCCAGGGCGACGGGCAGCCGGGTTGGTCACATCGTTGGCGCCCACAACCAAGGCCACGTTGGCCTGCGGGAACTGCGGGTTAATCTCATCGAGATCCACGAGCTCTTCGTAAGGCACGTTGGCTTCAGCCAGCAGCACGTTCATGTGGCCGGGCATACGGCCTGCGACCGGGTGAATGGCGTAGGAGACTTCCACGCCGTGGCCCTTGAGCAGTTCGCCGAGGTCGGCGAGCTCGCGCTGGGCCTGGGCCTGAGCCAAGCCGAAGCCGGGTACGAAGATGACCTTCTGCGCGTAAACAAGCTGAACAGCCAGATCGTCGGCAGTGGTTTCCTTCATGGTGCCTTCCGGACCGTCGCCAGCAGCGGCGGCATCGGAGCCGCCACCAAAGCCACCGGCCAGCACGGACAGCAGCGGACGGTTCATGGCCTGAGCCATGAGAATGGATAGGGTCACACCGGCGGAACCGACGAGCGCGCCGGCCACGATCAGGGCGACATTGTCAATCGCCAGACCGGACATGGCCACGGCCGTACCAGTGCAGGCGTTGAGCACGGAGATGACGACGGGCATGTCGGCGCCGCCGATCGGGATCACGAAGACCAGGCCGTAGCACAGGGCGAACACGGTGGTCAGGATCGACCAGAGCAGTCGCTGCTCGGGCTGGATGCACAGCATGACAAAGCTGACGATGGTCAGCACGATGAACAGGATGTTCCACACGCCCTTGCCCGGCATGGTGAGCTTCTTGACCCACTTGATGCCCTGCAGCTTGCCGGCTGCGATCAGCGAGCCGGTGAAGGTCACGGAGCCGATGAGAATGCCTAGGCCAGCGGTGATGAGCACCACGATGTCCGGAGTGCCTTCCTTGGTCAGGATGTCGTTCAGGGCCACGAGCGCGGCGGCGCCACCACCCACGGTGTTGAACACGGAGACCAGCTGCGGCATGTCGGTCATCTTCACCTTCTTGGCAGAGACGACACCGGCCACGGCACCGATCAGGATGCCGACGACCAGCACCACCACGGCCACGACGTTCACGAAGCCCTTGGCGAAGAGCACGATGAATGCCATGAGCACGGCCACGACCATGCCGAACGCGGAGATTTGGTTACCCTTTCGGGCGGTCTTCGGCGAGTTCATAAAATGCAGACCGACCACGAACAGGACGGCGGAGAACAGGTAGACGAACCATGCGACGATGTCGATGGCTCCAACGGTTGCGGAGGTCATTACTTCGACTCCCCCTTCTTCTCGTTCTTGCTGGACTTGAACATCTCGAGCATGCGGTCAGTGACCACATAACCGCCGACGACGTTCATGGTGCCGAGCACTGCGGCCAGGAAGATGAACACGTAAGCCAGCGGGGTGTTGGCCTCGGCGGCCACAATCACCACACCGACAATGACGATGCCGTGGATGGAGTTTGCGCCGGACATCAATGGCGTGTGCAGGGTGGCGGGCACCTTGCCGATGACCTCGATACCGATAAGCAGCGCGAGGACGAACAGGGTAATGGAAACAACGAGAGTAGGCATAATATTCCTTCTTCCTTACTTCTCGGACTGCTCGGACTCGGCGGCAGCAGCCGGAGCCCCTGCGCGACCGGCGACCACCAGTGCGTCGTCGAGCTCTTCGGTAAGATCCTGGCCGAGCTTGCCGTCACGCACGAAGTGCACGAGTATGTCAGCCACGTTACGTGAAAGCAGGTTGGACGCGGTGGTGGCCACACCGGAGGCCAGGTACGGGGCGCCAATCAGCTTGACGCCACCCTCGGTGACCTGTTCGCCTACGGCGGACCCCTCGACGTTGCCACCAAGATCAGAAGCGGCGCAGTCCACAATCACGGCACCGCGCTTGAGGCCGTTGACACCGGCCGCAGTGAGCAGCACCGGAGGCTTGCGGCCCGGAACCTTGGCGGTGGTGATGATGATGTCGAAGCCAGCGGCCTTCTCATCGACAGCCGCCTGCTGCTGGGCCTGCTCTTCGGGGGTCAGCGCACGAGCGTAACCACCCTCGTCCTGGCCCTTGGAAAAGTCAAGTCCCAGATCAAGGAACTTGGCGCCCAGGGATTCGACCTCACCTTGAGAAGCGGGACGCACGTCGTATGCAGTGACGACCGCACCAAGGCGCTTCAATGTACCGATGGCCTGCAGACCGGCGATACCTGCACCGAGCACCAGAGCCTTGGCCGGGCGAATCGTGCCGGCAGCAGTGGTCATCATCGGCAGGAATGCGCCATAGGCATCGGCGGCGGTGATAGCGGCCTTGTATCCCATGACGGAGTTCTGCGAGGTCATCTCATCCATGGACTGGGCGCTGGAAAGCTTGCGGGGCAGCTTCTCGATGGCGATACCAACCAGACCGGCCTGCTCGAGTGCGGCCACGTAATCGGCGTCGGTAAAGGAACCGAGCATACCAATCACCCACTGGCCTGCCTTGAGCTTGCTCACGATATCGGTGGACGGACGGTCCACGAAACCGAGCGCGTCGGCTTGAGCGAGCACTTCGTCACGGCTGGTCACCTTTGCGCCGGCCTTTTCGTAATCCTCATCGGTGTATTCGGCGGCAATGCCGGCACCGGTCTCAATAATCGAGGAGACTCCACTCCTCTTCAGCCGGGTGACGATATCCGGCGTCAACGCGACGCGGGATTCCGTTTCAGACGTTTCATTCAAAACGCCGAACACCACGGTGGCTTCTGGGTTTTGCGCCATGAGAGCCCTTTCTTGTTCTACTTTGAATGGACATGGTTATCCGATGCGCAATTGTAGCCGAAGAGTGAAGGATATGGGCGATTCGACTCGTTAGGCGGAACAATCGGGGCAAAAGACCCGCATTTTTCGTCTTCGCATCCCTGCTGCGTCAACTCGATTGGATGACATCTAGGCAGTAGTCGAACGATCTCCAACCACTATCGGCAGTCTGTTACCCAACAATCAGAGCGCCAGTGTCCATCCACCACATAGAACCTCCCAAAACCTACGGTTGCGTAGGCTTTTCCTACGGTTGCGTAAGGTGACGAGTTCGATGTGAACGATTACAATCTAAGGTTTGAGAGCGTTCGGCTTATGCTCGAACGGCACTGAAAGGTTTACAGGAGCAAGAGTTGTCGGTTATCAATTCCTTTACGCAGCACACCATCAATCTGACCCGCAAGGCACTCAGGTTGGGATCCGACTTCGTTCACCCGGTTCACGACGACACTCCGGACGAGCCCGATTATCTGTCCAATGCCGATGTGCCGCAGGAAGCCAACATCGAACTGCCGCACAGCGACGATTGGGATGACGGCCATCTGACCGTCACCGACATCGACCCGGAAACCGGACTGCTTACCACGTCCACTGCCGGCAATCCGCCTCTGGACGACGGCACGTCCATCTACGACCTGTATGCGGATCGCGCCAAGCGCATGGGTGACGAACCGCTGTATACCTACAAGTCCGACAACGAATGGGTGACCGTCACCGCCAATGAGTTCCTCGCCGAAGTGCGTGCCGTGGCCAAGGGCCTGCTGCACTACGGCATCAAGAAGGGCGACGGCGTGGCGTTCATGTGCCGCACCTCCTATGACTGGGATCTGACCGATGCGGCCATCATGGCTTGCGGCGGCGTGCTGGCCACCATCTACGACACCGACTCGGCCGAACAGATCCGCAATATCGTCAACAATTCTGACGCGCGTCTGCTCATCGTGCAGGATTCCGCCATGCGAGAGAAGGCGGAAGGCGCCGTGGAGGAATGCCCCTCACTCGAGCGCATCCTATGCATCGAGACCGGCGCTCTTGATGAGATCAAGGCCTATGGTGCCGGCATCTCGGACGAGGAACTGGATAAGCGCACTGATTCGGTCAAGAAAACCGATCTGTGCTCCATTGTGTACACCTCTGGTTCCACCGCCGCGCCGAAGGGCGTGGAGATGACCCACGAGCACTACTGCCAGACCGCGCTGAACCTGCCGGACTACATGCCCGAGCTGCTGCACAACAAGAAGAACACCATCCTGCTGTTCCTGCCGCAGGCCCACTCCTTTGCCCGCGCCATCAATTACATCGTCGTGGCCTCGAATATGCATATCTACATCGCCGCCGGCATCAAGACGCTGATTAGTGATTTGCAGGTGGCTAAGCCGTCCATCATGATTGTGGTGCCGCGTGTGCTGGAGAAGGTGTACAACGCCGCCTCCCAGAAGGCCGGCCATGGCCCCAAGGGCGTGGTGTTCGCCTCCGCCGTGGTGGCTGCCCAGAACTACATGAAGGAAATCTCCGCCAACGGCAAGGCCAGTGCATTGACCCGTGCCCGCCGCGCGGCCTTCGATCCGATTGTCTACTCCTCACTGCGTGAGGTGCTGGGTGGACGCATGAAGTGGATTGTGGCCGGCGGCGCGCCGCTTGATCCTGAACTGCTTGCGTTCTTCCGCGGCGCAAGCGTGCCCGTCTACGAGGGCTATGGTCTGACCGAAACCACCGCACCATGCGCGTTCAACCCGCTGGGAACCCCGTTCCACGCCGGGTCCGTGGGCGTCGCGTTCCCCGGCTTCTCGCTGCGTATTGCCGAGGACGGCGAGATCCAGGTCAAGGGTCGCGCCGTGTTCCCGCGTTATCACAAGAACGATGAGGCCACCGAGCTGTCGTTCACCGAAGATGGCTGGTATGCCACCGGAGATTTAGGCCGTATCGACAACGATGGCTTCCTGTACATTACCGGCCGCAAGAAGGATCTCATCATCACCGCAGGTGGCAAGAATGTGGCGCCGGGTCCGATTGAAGAGGCCATTCAGCGTTGCGAGTTCGTGTCCCAGGCACTGGTGCTGGGCGACAAGCGTCCGTTCATCTCCGCGCTGATTACGCTGGACGAGGAGTCTTTGCGTCCTTGGCTGGCCGCCAAGGGATTGGACGAGAACATGTCTCTGGAGGACGCCTCTCAGAACGCCGCCGTACGCGCTGAGGTCCAGAAGTGGATCGATCAGGCCAACGAAGGCGTTTCCCGCGCCGAATCCGTGCGTAAGTTCATCATCCTGCCTGAGGAGTTCACACAGGAGAACGGCCTGATGACCGCCTCCATGAAGGTCATCCGCCCCAAGGTCATCAAGCGCTACTCCACCCTCCTCAACACCCAGATGTACACCAAGAAGAAGTAAGCAGGGCTCGAGTACAGCAAAAGGGAGATTCCATTGGAATCTCCCTTTGTTATAACCGGTCGAAGGCCGATTCCTAGAAGCCGAGGCGTTCTAGTTGCTTGGGGTCGGACTGCCAGCCTTTGGCGACCTTGACGTGGAGGTCGAGCTTGGCTTTTTGGCCGACGATGCGGTTGACTGGGGTGCGCAGCTTCTTTTTGACGTAGGTGAGGTTCGAGGCGCCCTTGCCGATGATGATCGGCTTCTGGGAGTCGCGCTCCACATAAATGGACACATTGACCTGAGCCTTGCCATCGTAGCCCTGACCGGTCTCGTTGTCTTCCGGATAGTCGATGGAATCGACCACCACGGCCAGGGAATGCGGCAACTCGTCATCCAACGTCTCCAGGAACGCGCCTCGCACGAGTTCGGCGATGGTGTCCTCGGGACGCTCCTCGCTGATCTGGTCGTCCGGATACATCTGCGGTCCCTCGGGCGTGTGGTCGATGAGCACGTTGCGCACTTCGGCCAGATTGTCATGCTTCAGGGCGCTCACCGGCACGATGTCCGCAAAGTCGGCGAACTCGTTGATCTCGATAAGCTTGTTGATGAGCTGCTGACGGCCGAGTTCATCAATCTTGGTGACGATGGCGATCAGCGGGATGCGCCACGCGAACGAGCCGTCCTCTCGCTTGGTGGCAAAGTCGGTACGCAGACGGGACAAAATACGCTTGTCACCAGGGCCAATTTCCTGATCAGCCGGCAACAAGAACGCCACCACGTCCACGTCAGACAGCGACTCCTCCACCACATCGTTCAGACGCTGGCCGAGCAGCGTGCGCGGACGGTGAATGCCCGGCGTATCCACGAGTACAAGCTGTGCATTATCAGTGGTCAGAATGCCGCGAATGGCTTTACGCGTGGTCTCCGGTCGGGAGGAGGCGATGGCAATCTGCTTGCCGATCAGAGCATTAATCAGCGTAGACTTGCCAACGTTCGGTCGGCCGACCACAGCCACAAAGCCAGAGCGGTACGGCACTTCCTGCCTCACTGACTCGCTGGCAGCGGCGGCATCGCCATCGTTTGAGATGTTTCGGTCGTCCATATCACTCCTTGTCGGCGGTTTCATCGCTCTCAGCGGTCTCACCGCTGGCTTCTTCATTGGTCTTGCCATCTTCCTTGCTGCCCTCGACGTGGGCCGGCTCAACCACAATGGTGGAGACCTTCTTACGGCGTCCGGCCGAATCCACGGCAGTCAGACGCAGGCCGCGGGTCACAGCGGAAGCCCCCACAATCGGCACACGACCAAGAATCTTGGTCAGCAAACCGTACACGGTATCCACGTCGTCCTCATCAATGTCGATCTCAAAGATCTCTTCCAAATCGGCAATCGGCGTTCGCGCAGGCATCTTCCACTTGTTCTCACCGATTTTCTCCGGTTCGGTGTGCTGCGTACGGTCGTGCTCATCCTCAAGTTCACCGACAATCTGTTCGATGGCATCCTCGATGGTGACCATGCCGGCGATGCCGCCATATTCGTCGACCACCACTGCCACATGCTGACGGGAACGCTGCATCTCATGGAACAAGTCGTCCACCGGCTTGGATTCAGGTACCAGCATCGGCTGGCGAACGATGGACTCCACATCACGTTCCATAGCGGCCGGGTTGAAGGCCGTGGCGCGTACCGCATCCTTCAAATAGGCCACACCAATCAGATCGTCCACGTCCTCTCCGATCACCGGAACGCGGGAGAATCCGGAGCGGGAGAACAGTTTCAGAGCAGAAGCAAGCGTGGTATCCCGCTCCATGCAAATCATGTCGGTACGAGGCACCATGATTTCGCGGGTCAAGGTATCCGACAAAGTGAGCACATTGCGGAGCATCTCGGAGACTTCCGGATCGAAATCGTTGGATTCCACCAAGCGATCAATCGCAGCCTTGCCCTGTTCAAGCTGAATCTTCTCCAGCTCCTCGTCATCGGACAAGCTGGAATCCTTGGAACGACGACCAGGGCCTTTGACTGAAGACTTGTCGCCGCCAATGCGAGCGAACGGCGTGAGCTTGCAGCCAAGGTCCACAATGCGCGAGTGGGCAATCATGATGTCGACCGGTTTGGTCATGCCGGCGGTACGCGGGCGCACCAGTACGGAGACCACGGCCACGATAATCGCGAACAGGAAACCGGCGAGCAGACCAACCCACAGCTCGGCGCCCCATAGAGCCGCAATCGAGGAGACGAGTACACCATCGAGCACATTGCAGGCGATGCGGAAGAACGCGCAACTGCCGGCCGTGGCATACCGGTCGGCGATGAGACGCTGAACGCGATGAATCTTGTCGATTTTCTTCATCTTGATGAACTGGCTCGACTCGGAGTCAGTCTGCACCTCAAGAATGAGGTTGTTCAAGCTGGCTCGTGTCACGCGTGCCACGGCACCTTCCGCAGCGGCCATGGTCAACGAGAACCAGACGAACAGTGCCGCCACCACAACGAGGATGACGGTAATAACGATCAAGGTGGTACTGGAATACTCCATAATGGTTTCTGGTGTCCTTGTGTTTTATTTCCTGGAATCGAGGTCACGGCCCTTGCCGTGCGCGGCATCGTAAAGAGCCAGCGCATCGGGAGTGCCAGATGGAAGAGTGGCCTGCATGTTTGCATCGCCTCGCAGGGCAAAAAAAGTCAATAGCAACTGCCGCTGCAGTCCGAACATCTGTCGTTCCTGTTCAGGAGTCACATGGTCATAGCCAAGCAGATGCAAAATACCGTGGATGGTGAGCAGCAGCATTTCCTGCATGGTGCTATGACCGGCTGCGGCGGCCTGTTGGGCGGCCACCCACGGGCAGATGACAATGTCGCCGAGCACGCCTTCCATCACGGTTTTGCCGTCGCCGGGGCGCAGCTCATCCATGGGAAAACTCATCACGTCGGTCGGCCCTTCAAGACTCATCCAACGCATATGCAGTTCGGCGATGGGATCGGGGTCCACGAACATGATGGTCAGATCGGATTGTGTGCTGACACGCATCTGATCAAGCACCCAAATACCCAGGTCGGAGAACACCTTGGGATCGATGACCCACTGGGTTTCATTAGTGACATCAACGCTCATCGGTTGTCTCGCTTCGATTCATGGATTGCTTATCGTTGCCGTTATCCGCTTCCTGACGGTGTTTGCGTCCACGCAGCCTGCGCTCAATGTCGCGATGATCGCCGGCGATGGCATCATAGTGATCGTAAGCGGCCACGATCTGTCCAACAAGCTGGTGACGCACCACATCATCGGTTCCCAGATGAACAAATGCGATGTCTCCGATGCCCTCCAGAATCCGCTCAATAGTGGCCAGACCCGAACGAGGCACCGCCAAATCAACCTGGGAGATATCACCGGTGATGACCATCGTGGTGTTGAAGCCCAATCGGGTCAGAAACATCTTCATCTGCTGTTCGGTGGTATTTTGCGCCTCATCGAGAATCACGAACGCATCGTTCAGGGTACGACCACGCATATACGCCAGAGGAGCCACTTCGATGGTGCCGTCATCCATATACCGCTTGAGCTGGTCGGCTCCAAGCATATCGCCGAGCGCATCATAGAGCGGTCGCAGGTATGGGTCGACCTTGTCGTTGAGCGTGCCGGGCAGGAAACCGAGGTTTTCGCCGGCTTCCACGGCCGGACGGGTGAGAATGATGCGACGAATCTGCTTGTCCTGAAAAGCACGCACTGCTTTCGCCACGGCCAGATAGGTCTTACCGGTACCTGCAGGGCCAATGCCAAAAGTGATGGTATGCGATTCAATCGCATTGACGTAGGCCACTTGGCCAGCGGTTTTGGCACGAACCGGCACACCTGCGGCAAACGTGATCACACCGGGAACCGAAGGCTTGCGGTACAACGGGTCATGCGTGCCCGAGCCACGCGAATGGCCACGATCGGCCGCAGTGGCCGATTGCACGAATTTGTCATGTGCCGGTCCATGACCGGGGTGCTCAAGTCGAACGCGATTTTTCAGCACATTCTGATCGAGCATACGCCTCACGGTATCGGCGTCCATGGGAGCGGTGTAAGCGGCTTGGATAATGGTGTTAACCAGATCCTCGGCTTGTGCCGCCTGAGCCTCGGTCTGCTTAGACCGCGAGACAATTGCCACGCGGTTGCCTCGCATGATAATCGTCAGCTCAGGGAAAGCGCGCTCAACCTCACGAAGAACCTCGTCAACCGGGCCAAGCACGGCCACGGGATCGAGCTGAGGTGGAATGGTGATGGTGCGTGTAGTCGTTGCCACGAAGCGGAAATTCTCCTACTACTCGTCGAGCTTTTCGCCAGTCATCACGTGCGCATGCACGTGGAACACGGTCTGACCCGCATCAAGACCTGTGTTGAATACCAAACGGTACGCGCCATGGAATTCATGATCGGCAATGCCTTGGGCGACCGAAACGATATGAGCCAGCTCGGCCGGATCTGCGGCAGCAAGTTCAGCAACGTTGGCATAATGCTTCTTCGGCACTACCAGCACATGCACTTTGGCTTTGGGATCGATGTCGTTGAATGCGTAGGTCGTCTCGTCCTCGTACACCTTGCTGCTGGGAATCTGCCCTGCGATGATCTTGCAGAACAGGCAATCGTCGGATTCGCTCATCATGCTCCTTGGTTTACTGTGTTGCTATGCACCAGCTTAGCGCGGGGACGTTACTCTGCATTGCATGAATCGGCTTTCAGCCAATACAGCGTCCGCAGAGGCATTCGCCGCTACTCATACCGGCCAAGCGCGCGTGACAGCAGCGAAAGGGCCACGGGCCCTGCAGTGGCTGCCCTGAGAATATTGCTGCCCAACACGCAGCTCACCGCCCCGGCCTTGGTGAAGTCAGCCACTTCCTGTTCGCTGATGCCACCTTCCGGACCGACCACCACGCTTACCGTGCGCGGCTTGCCGTCCGACAACGTACGTTCCACCAGCTGTGCGACTTTGGCCTCCACACCAGTCCAGGTATCGGTGGCATCCTGATGCAGCACGATGACCAAGTCACCGTGCACGCATGCCCTGCGGCATATCGCTACGACCTCTTTGCTGTTTGCACATGCTTCCAGCTGCGGCTTGTACGCGCGCCTCGCCTGCTCGGTAGCGGCGTCCAGCACCGCGTTCCACTTCTTATCCGTGCGCCCGGCCTTCCATTTGGCGATGGATCGATCCGCCTGCCATGGCACCACTTGGTCGACGCCGATTTGCGTGGCCATATCAACGGCCTGTTCATCATGCCCGGTCTTTGCCAACGCCTGAATCAATGCAAGACGTGTCAACGGTTCAGGCTCACGGCCAACGGTGACCACTTCGGCAAGACCCGCTTCAGGATCCGCCATCACGGCGTGGATACGCAGTCCCCTACCATCGGAGAGCTGGAGGCTGTCTCCCGCCTTAAGCCTCATGGCCTGCACGGCATGGCGTTTGATATGAGCGGGGAGGGTCAGTTTCCACCCGGTATGCAGCTCGTCACTGTTCACCGGTACGTCATCGACCTGCGGGTTGAAGAGAAAAAGGGCATCGGTCATGGTTTCTAGGCTACACGCGACACGCGCGGCACACACCCGAATTGCATACCTGTGATTTGATGCTAAGCTTATCTCTCGTTGTCTCAACGACACCTGCCCGGGTGGCGGAATGGTAGACGCGCTAGCTTGAGGTGCTAGTGCCTATTTTTAACGGGCGTACGGGTTCAAGTCCCGTCTCGGGCACAGATAAACCCCTTGCATTGCAAGGGGTTTTTCGTTATCTGCTCACACGAAAGGCCACCATGCAGTTCATCACGTTGGATACCGTTGACGATCCGCGCGTTGAGGCATATGTGAGCCTCACCGAAATGCAGCTGCGTAATCGGCTCGAGCCCGCCAAAGGCGTGTTCATCGCCGAATCCCCCAAGGTCATTGACCGTGCTCTGGCAGCCGGCCGTGAGCCGCTCTCTTTGTTGGTCGAAGAACCTTGGTTGGAAGGCATGACGGAGACTTTCGACTTCATCGATGACCGCTGGGGTGCCGATATCCCCGTCTATGTGGCCTCTCCCGAACAGCTCAAACGACTGACCGGCTACCGTTTGCATCGTGGAGCTCTGTGCGCCATGCGCCGCTGGCCGCTACCCTCCGTGGCCGAGGTCTGTAAGGATGCTCGTCGCGTAGCTGTGATGGAGAATATTGTGGATCACACCAATGTGGGTGCGCTGATGCGTTCCGCGGCCGCGCTCGATGTGGATGCCGTGCTGGTCACGCCCTCTTGCGGTGATCCGCTCTACCGCCGCGCCGCCCGCGTATCGATGGGCACGGTATTTCAGATTCCTTGGACCCGTATCACCGGACGCAATGAAGACGGCACCGAGAACAAACATTACTGGCCATTCCAAGGCATCGACGAATTGAAGTCGCTGGGCTTCACCACTGTGGCGATGGCACTTGAGGATCGCTCGATCTCGCTGGACGAACTGACCAGACGCCTGCACGCCCCGGCCGAAGATCCGACGCATATCGAAAAACTGGCATTGATTTTCGGCACCGAAGGCGATGGGCTGTCCCACCACACCATCGCTCGCGCCGACCTGACCGTTAAGATTCCCATGAGCCATGGAGTCGACAGTCTCAACGTAGCCGCATCCAGCGCAGTGGCATTCTATGCCACGAGGTAGCTTTCTTCATTTTTTATCGGCTCGATTCGCCAAACCACCAGCAAATCCCATAACTGTTCATCGCAAGTTCACGGCACGCGGGAGCGAAAGCCTTGCGTGTTCGATTTTTTCTGCAATTATTAACTATGTAGACCGAATGCAATGAAGCATCCGGCAAGCAGTGCGGTGTCAAAAGACGCTCGGTAACAGAGAGGACAGTTACGATGGCCAAGAATCCTAAGATTCTGTCGATAGTGCTTGCAGGCGGCGAGGGGACCCGTCTGATGCCGTTAACCCGCGATCGCGCGAAGCCCGCCGTTCCTTTCGGCGGCGTATATCGTTTGATCGACTTCCCGTTGAGCAATCTGGTTAATTCCGGATACCGTCAGGTCGTGGTGCTCACCCAGTACAAGTCTCATTCGCTTGACCGCCATATCTCCCAGGTTTGGCGTTTCTCGCCGTTGCTTGGCTCCTACGTCTCTCCTGTGCCCGCTCAGCAGCGTCTCGGTAAGCATTGGTATCTCGGCTCCGCCGATGCCATCTACCAGACCATCAACATCATCGAGGATGTCCAGCCGGACATCGTGGTGATCGTGGGCGCCGATCACGTGTACCGCATGGACTTCGAGCAGATGGTGCAGCAGCACATCGAGTCCGGTGCCGAGTTCACGGTGGCCGGTATCCGCCAGCCCATCGAGGAATCGAACCAGTTCGGCGTGATCGAGGTCGACCCGGACCACCCGAGCATGATCAAGAACTTCCAGGAGAAGCCAGCCACCACCACGGGACTGCCGGACAACCCCAACCAGATTCTGGCTTCCATGGGCAACTACGTTGCCAACACCAAGGCCCTGTTTGAGGCATTGGCGCTCGATGAGAAGGCTCCCGATACCAAGCACGACATGGGCGGCGATATTGCGCCATACTTCGCTTCCCGTAACGAAGCCGGTGTCTATGACTTCAACTCGAACGAGATTCCGGGCTCCACCGCCACCGATCACGCCTACTGGCGCGATGTGGGTACTATCAAGCAGTTCTACGATGCGCACATGGATTTGATTGCCTATGTGCCTGAGTTCAACCTGTACAACCAGGATTGGCCGATTTACACGATGTCCGGCAACCTGCCGCCGGCCAAGTTCGTTCATGCCGGTCGTGACCGCCTGGGCCACGCCACCGACTCGATCGTCTCCCCCGGTGTGATTGTCTCCGGCGGTGAAGTGCACCACTCCGTGCTCTCCCCCAACGTGCACATTCATTCCTGGGCCCAGATTGTTGACTCCGTGCTGTTCGACGGCGTGGTCATCAACCGTCGTGCCCGCGTATACAAGGCGATTCTCGACAAGAACGTGGTGCTCACCGAGAACTCCACCGTCGGCATCGATACCGAGCACGATCTGGCCCGTGGTTTCACGGTCACGCCGGACGGCATCACGGTCGTGCCGAAGAACACCATTGTCGATGACTGATTGACGGTCTAGGTATGGAAAAGCCCCGCATAATGCGGGGCTTTTCTCGTATTGGTAGTCGACTCCCCTCAGTCAGCTTCGCTGACAGCCCCCCTCAGGGGGGGCAGAACTATCAAACTCAGTACTTCGGCATGTTTTCGAAGTTGAAGCCGAGCGCGGCAAGCTGATCGCGGCCTTCGGGAGTAATACGCTCCATGGTCCAACGCGGATCCCACGTCCAGTCGATACGGAACTCCTCAACCAGACCAGCCAGCGTGGAAGCGCATTCGTCCTCGATGAGATCGGTCAGCGGGCAAGCCGGTGTGGTCAGCGTCATCGTGATGATGGCACGGCCAAGCTCGTCGATTTCAATGCCGTAGACCAAGCCCAGATCGATTACATCAATGCCCAGTTCCGGGTCGATGACCTGATGCAGCGCCTCGCGCACATCCTCGGCAGTGGCGCGGCCGATGTCATCAATCGCTTTAATCGGAATGTCGCTGCCATCGGACTCGTCATCCTGGCAGCCGCACTTGCCGTGATGATTGCCGCAGGCACAGGTATCGTCATCTGATGTGCGCTCAACCGGGCGACCATTGGGGAAGCCTTTAGCCAAAGCCGGATTAGCCATTACGCGGCGCGCTGCCTCTTCGTCTTGCAGTACGCCATTGACAGCGTCGAAGACGGAAGGCTGCGGTTCGGGAACCAGATTATCGTTGGTCATTGTTTCCTCAGTTCTTGGCGGCTAGGGCCTTGGCAATGGAATCCTTGAGCCCTTCCCAGCCTAGCAGGGCACATTTGATACGCATAGGGTATTTTGATACACCTTGGAACACCACGGCATCGCCGAGCTTGTCGTCCAATGCATCATCGTCCAGACCGGCACCACGTGATTCCATCAGCTTATGGAAGGTCTGTTCCAAATCCATGGCCTCGTCCACGGTTTTACCGTCGACCAAATCGACCATCACGGACAGACTGGCTTGTGAGATGGAGCAGCCATGGCCGTCCCAGACCAATCGCTTGATGGTGTACGGCTCGTCGTCGGAAACCTCAACATGGATGGTTGCCTCATCGCCGCAGGTGGGGTTGAACTGGTGCGATTCGCCGGGCGTGCAGTACTCGTGGCTGGCGCGAACCGTAATATTCGCCGCTGCCTCACCGGACTGCTCGGATGCGGCGTCAGGTGCAAAGGACTCTCTGCCGTGCGGATGTTTGGATGCCTCGAGGATGACCTCCTGGTACATCTGCTCGAGGTCGTCGCCACTCATGCCAAAATCATTCATGTTCTCTCGTTTTACTCCACTCCGAAGAACTTGCGGATGCCCTTGGCCGTTTCGACCAACGCTTGCGCGTCCTCAACCGAATTGTAAACACCGGACGAGGCACGATTAGAAGCATACAGTCCAAAGTGACGATGTACTGGCTGTGCACAATGGTGGCCAACACGAATCGCAATACCCTGGGCGTCAATGAACTGTCCCACGTCATGCGGATGCACGCCTGCCACGTCAAAGGCCACGGTGCCGATGCGGTCCACGTTCTCGCGCGGACCAAGAATACGGATGCCCTCGATGTCACCAAGCTTCAGCAGCTCGGCCGCGATGGTCTTTTCATGGGCTTCGATGTTCTCCAGCCCGATGTTCATCATCCATTCAGCGGCGACGCCTGCGGCCACCACCTGGGCGACCGGCTGGGTGCCGGCCTCGAAACGGGCGGGAGGAGCCATGTACTGAGCCTCATGGTCCATGTAGGCGAGCTCGACCATGGAGCCACCGAAGTTGGCCGGAGGCAGCGCTTCAAGCAGCTCACGCTTGCCGTACAGGAAGCCCACGCCGGTCGGGCCATACATCTTGTGTGCGCTCCAAGCGGCGAAGTCCACATCAAGAGCATGAAAATCGACCTTGAGATGCGGCACTGACTGGCAGGCATCCAGAATAAAGATCGAGCCGACCTCGTGCGCACGCTTGATAATCGGAGCGATATTGGTGATGGCACCCGTGGTGTTACCCACATGGGTGACGGCCACGACCTTGGTCCGTTCGGTAATGACCTCATCGAGATTGTCCGTGCGCACACGGCCATTCTCAGTCAGGTCAATCCACTTGAAGGTGGCACCGGTGCGGTAGGCCAGCTCCTGGAATGGCAGCAGCACCGAATGATGTTCCGCCTTGGATACGACGATCTCGTCGCCTGGCTGCAAGGCAAAACGCTTGGCGGCTGCTCCCCCACGGCCCAGCGAAGCGTTGCCGAAGGCAGTGGCCAGCAGGTTCAGGCCGGCCGTGGCACCTCCGGTGACGACGACCTCTTCCTCACCTTCGGCCGTATTCGCGCCAACGAGTTTGGCTACCTTGGCGCGGGCCTCCTCAAAGGCCACAGTGCTGCGTGCGGCAAGCTCATGAGCCCCGCGGTGCACGCCGGCGTTAATCGTACGATAAAAATTCGCTTCGACATCAATCACCGCATTCGGCTTCTGCGAGGTGGCCGCAGAATCCAAATACACCAACGGATGCCCATGAATCTCCTGATCCAGAATCGGGAACTGTGCCCGAATCTCCTTAAAATCAACCATTTTTTCCCCTCCGATGTTTCCAATTCCTACGAGATATAGCTTTTCCTACAGGTAACGTTGGGCCGGGATGTTCTGTTCCCGGGCGTAAAGCATGGCCCGAGCGGCCTGGAGCGGTCCCGGGAACAGAACATCACGGCCCAACGCGTCAGCTACATGAATCGGTCAAAATCAGGCCAGTGCGGACTCGGAGTCGGCGCCTTCGGGCAGGTACTGGTCGTAGCCGTTCTCTTCGAGCTCATCAGCCAGCTCGGGGCCGCCGGTCTTGACGAAGTGGCCGTCGGCGAACACGTGCACGATGTCCGGCTTGATGTACTTCAGGATACGGGTGTAGTGCGTGACCATAAGGATGCCGAACTGGTTGGCTTCCTTGGCGCGGTTCACACCTTCGGAGACGATACGCAGAGCATCCACGTCCAGACCGGAGTCGGTTTCGTCGAGGATGGCGAACTTCGGCTTCAAGAGTTCAAGCTGGAGGACTTCGGCGCGTTTCTTCTCACCGCCGGAGAAGCCTTCGTTCACGGAACGGGAGGCGAACTTCGGGTCCATCTTGAGTCGCTTCATGGCCGCAGACAAATCCTTGGCCCACTGGCGGATACCGGGGGCTTCGCCGTCGATTTCGGTCTTGGCGGTGCGCAGGAAGTTGGTCATGGAGACACCCGGCACTTCGACCGGGTACTGCATGGCAAGGAACAAACCGGCCTTGGCGCGCTCATCGGGGGTCATCTTGAGGATGTCCTGGCCATCAAGGAGGGCCTCGCCGGAGTCGACCACATACTTGGGGTGACCGGCCAGCGTGTAAGCGAGGGTGGACTTGCCGGAGCCGTTGGGACCCATGATGGCGTGAGTTTCGCCGGAGTGAACGGTCAGGTTGGCGCCCTTGAGGATCGGCTTGATGCCTTCCTTGGTTTCGACGTGGACGTGCAGGTCCTTGATTTCGAGTGTTGACATTGTTGTGCTCCTAAAAAATGCTGTTCTTACTTGTCTTCGAGGACCTGAGCCATGGCATCGTTCTCGCCACGTGCCAGTCGTCGGTCAATCACGGTCATCAGATGTTCGGAGATGGCCGGGATGCCGATCTCTTCAACAAGTTCACCAAAGAAGCCGCGCACCACAAGCTTGCGGGCATCGGTTTCGGGAATGCCGCGGGATTCGAGGTAGAACAGCTCCTCGTCGTCGAAGCGTCCCACCGAAGAGGCATGGCCGGCACCGATGATGTTGCCGTTCTCGATTTCGAGGTTCGGCTCGGAATCGGCGATGGCACCCGGAGTCAGCACCAGGTTACGGTTGAGCTCGTACGAGTCGGTGCCGGGTGCGGTCGGCTGGATGAGTGCATTGCCCACCCAGGTGGAGTGTGCGCCCTTGCCGTCAAGCGCGCCCTTATAGACCACGCGGGACTTGCAGTCGGGGTGGTTGTGCACCACCATCGTGCGGTGCTCGATGTGCTCGCCGGGATCGACGAAGTAGATGCCGAGCATGTTGAGGTCGCCCTGTTCGCCACCGAAGTCCTGATCCATACGGATGCGCACGATATCGCCGCCCAGGGTCACGACCGAGTGACGCAGGGATGCGCCTTTGCCTACGTGGATACGATGGTTGCCCACATGCTTGGCGGTTTTGGCCCATTCCTGAATGAACGTGGTGGAAACATGCGAGTCCTTGCCGGTGGTGATTTCCACACCTTCGGCCAGGCGTGCGTCGCCGTCGTGTTCCACGACGACGTCTGCATGGGCTTTGTCGGCAGCGGCGATCACCAGATGGAAGGCATCGAGATCGGCTCCTGCGCCGTGCACCTTGACCAGCACAGGCTGAGTAATCTCGCCGGTGAGCTCAAGAATGGTGGCGGTGGCGCCGGACTCCCACTCGACCGCAGAGACGCGGTCATTCGGCTTGGAGACAGTACCGGACAGGCCTTCGCCCATCTTGACCTGGGTAAGCTTGATGCCTTCGGTGAGTGGTGAGCCGTCGATCATCGAGACTTCGATTTGCGTTTCGCCGGAGGGTTTGAACACGGTGAAGAATTCGTTGATGCGCTCAATCGGCGTGTAACGCCATTCGTCCTGTTTGCGGTTCGGTTCGGGGTAATCACTGGCGTTGAAGGAACGCACGGCATGATCCACGGAAGACGGCATGGCGGCCGGAACCGCGTACGGGTCGTTGGGGTCGGCGACCGGAATCTGAATTTCCTTGACGGGTGCTGTGTTATCGGTCATTGGAATCAGCCCACCGATCCTTCCATCTGAAGTTCCACAAGTCTGTTGAGTTCGAGCGCGTATTCCATAGGCAGCTCACGGCTGATCGGCTCAACGAAGCCGCGCACAATCATGCCTCGCGCCTCCTCTTCGGTGAGTCCTCGGCTCATCAGGTAGAAGAGCTGGTCTTCGGAAATCTTGGAGACGGTGGCTTCGTGGGCCATCGAGACGTCGTCTTCACGCACGTCGACATGCGGGTAGGTGTCGGAGCGGGAGAAGTCATCGACCAGAAGAGCATCGCACACGGTCGAGTTGGAGGAGCCATAGGCGCCCTTGACGATTTTGACGAGGCCGCGGTAGGCGGAACGTCCGCCACCACGGGAGATGGACTTGGCCACGATGGTGGAGCTGGTGTGAGGAGCCAAATGAATCATCTTGGCACCGGTGTCCTGATACTGGCCCTTGCCGGCGAAGCCAAGGGACATAGTGGATGCCTTGGCATACGGCTCGGCGAGAATGCAAGCCGGGTACTTCATGGTGGCCTTGGATCCGATGTTGCCATCGACCCATTCCATGGTGCCGCCCTCGCGCACGTAGGCGCGCTGGGTGACCAGGTTGTACACGTTGTTCGACCAGTTCTGCACGGTGGTGTAGCGCACGCGAGCGTGCTTCTCGACAATGATCTCCACGATGGCGGCGTGCAGTGAATCCTCGGACCAAATCGGAGCGGTGCAGCCTTCCACGTAGTGCACGTAGGAGCCTTCGTCGGCAATGATCAGAGTACGTTCGAACTGACCCATGGCCGGGGTGTTGATGCGGAAGTAGGCCTGCAGTGGGATGTCCACATGCACGCCCTTCGGCACATACACGAACGAGCCACCGGACCATGCAGCAGTGTTCAACGCACCGAATTTGTTGTCTTCCGGAGGTACCACGGTGCCGAAATACTTCTTGACGAGTTCGGGGTATTCACGCACTGCGGTATCGGTGTCGACGAAGATTACGCCCTGCTTTTTCAGGTCCTCGCGAATCGAGTTGTAAATCACCTCGGATTCGTACTGGGCAGCGACGCCGGAGACCAGACGGTTCTTCTCGGCTTCGGGGATGCCGAGTCGGTCGTAGGTGGAACGAATGTCATCGGGCAGGTCGTCCCAGCTTTTAGCCTGCTTCTCAATCGGCTTGACGTAATACTTGAAATCATCGGCATTGAAACCAGACAAATCCACACCCCAATCGGGCATGGGCTTGTCGAGGAACGCCTTGAAACCGCGCAGACGCATGTCGAGCATCCATTGCGGCTCGCCCTTGTCGGCGCTGATGGCGCGCACGACGTTTTCGTCTATGCCTCGTTTTGCGGCTTCGCCGGCGGCGTCGGAATCATGCCAGCCGTAGCTGTAATCGCCGAACTGGCTGATGATCTCGTCATCCTGCTTGATCTTGTCCTCGTTGACGCGAGTACGATCGGCCACATACTGGCTCATCTCCACGTCAGCGGCGGCGTTTGGTGCTGTGTTTTCGGTCACCATCCTGCCTTCCTTGTTTCACACATGGTCCTACGTAAACCTAACAGAACCCAGGCTGAAACACTACCAACCCGACTGAATATTGGCTATGCGCATACGTGATGTATCGCACACGTGCACAGCTATGGCAAGAGCCCGTCCGCAGACGGGCTCCGAAGTCGATTCATATGCGATTGTACGGCTACAGCTGCACGTGCACGGTAGTGCCGTTCAGGCACCAGTCATAGAACCAGTCGGACACATCCCAACCGATGCCCACGCAACCGTGGGAGATGTTGTTCATGTTGGCGATGGTGGCGTCGCCGGTGAAGCTCGACTTGGCGATACGGTGAATGGCGCAACCATCCTTGGAGAAGTAGTTGACGTCACCCACACCCTTGACGCTCCAGTGACTGACCGAGCCGTCGGACAGGGTCACGTTGCCACTCATGTCCTGTGTGGGGTACTTGAGCCAGACCTTGAAGTCGCCGGTCGGCGTGCACAGGTCACCCTGGCATACACCGGTGGTGCGGTTGTTGTCCTGGCCCACGGAAGCATGGAAAGTCTTGATCTCCTGATCATTCTCGTACACGTGTACCAAACGATCAGAGAGGTCTACGACCACATGCCGCTTGGTGGCCTTGGTCTGCATCGGGTCAACCGTACCGTCAAGAGTGACTGCCCCATTGCCCTTGGCCAGCGCTTCGACGGCCTGCTGTCCAACGTTCGAGTCGGTGCCATCGGCAAGGGTGACTCCGTCATGACCTTCCTTGATGACCTGCAATTCGTCGCCGTCATTGTTGACGATGACTTCGCGGTCCTCATGATCGGTCTTCAGATTGGCCTTGATGGCGTCGTTGTAATACTGCTGCAGCTTGCCAGCGTCGAACACCACATAACCGTTTCGGGTCTGGCCATCGGTCAGCTTCGCGTTCTCGTTCGCGTTGATGCTCATAGCCGCGGCAAGTGCGGGTGCGTTGATGGCGGCAATCTGATGATCTTGAACCTTGATGGCCACAGGGTTCTGCAGCAAGGTGTCCAGTGTGGACTTTGCCTGGTTGGCGATATCGTCCGTCACCACCGGATTGGTGGCCTTCAGGCTGACGTTGACGGTCTTCGGCTCATATGAGCCAAGAGACTGCACCGACTTTACTGCTGCATCGGCCACGGGAGCGACATCAGCACCCTCACCTTGGGCGCCGGCAACAACATCGAAACCGGTCTGGTCACCGTTCAATTGCACAGCTGCATCTACCGGCTTGACTTCGTTGACGCCGAGCTTCTGGTTGAGCGTATCGGAGACTGCGGCACCAGCATTGGCCGGGGCGGTGGTCACGTCCTTCTTCACCCAGAATGCGTAACGCTGCCAGAAAGCGTCGCCGCGCTTGGCGTTCACCACTTCGGATGCAAGGGCATCCGAGTCGACGCTGAGACCCAGATCCTTGAATGAAATCTTGGCGGTCTTGCCATCATACGATACCGGAACAGTGGTGTTGTTCACCGTGTCATCAATGGTGGCAGCGATTTGGGACTGGCTGCGCCCCATCATGGGGTTGCCCCACAGAGTCGTTCCCGGCAAGGCGTGGGACTGGAAGAACCAGAAGCCTCCGCCCAAGCCGGCACCCAGCACTACGACAACACCCAATACAATCCAAGGCCATACGTGACGCTTGCGGCGCTTGGCCGTCACGGCGTCGCCATCATCAATCGACTGATCCATAGGCTGAGCTACATCGAACGGGGTGAATACCGCTGTTGCTTCGGCATCGCTGAAGCTCCCCGCAATGTTCGGCTGCGATCTGCCCACAGGCTGTTCATAATTATCGGTCATATGAACTGTTACACATTCTCTCGTTTACTGGTTATATGCGGCATTATGCATTTGAGGCCATTATGCACCATGGCCATGAATTCCAAGTGATTCATGGCCATGGTTTGTCATAGGCTGGCGCGATTTACATCACGTTGATATTGCCGTCAATAGTCCGGGTTCAGCCGCGAGCTTCCTGGTGCTCCAGCGAAGCCTTGACCAGACCGGCGAACAGCGGGTGCGGCTTGGTCGGGCGGGACTTGAACTCCGGGTGGGCCTGGGTGGCCACGTAGAACGGGTGCACATCCTGCGGCAGCTCAACGAACTCGGTGAGTTCGCCGTCCGGGCTCTGACCGGAAATGCGCAGTCCGCCCTCACGCAGGCGATTCTTGTAGGCCACGTTGACTTCGTAACGGTGGCGGTGACGCTCGGTGACATGCGTGGTGCCGTACAGCTCAGCAACCAGCGAGCCTTCTTCGAGGTCAGCTGGGTAGGAGCCGAGACGCATGGTGTGGCCCATGTCGCCCTTGCCGGCCACGATGTCCTTCTGCTCTTCCATGGTGGCGATCACCGGGTTGGCGCAATCGGGCTCGAACTCGGTGGAGTTCGCGTCCTCGATGCCCAGCACGTGGCGGGAGTACTCGATGACCATGGACTGCAGGCCCAAGCACAGGCCGAGGGCGGGCAGCTTGTTCTCGCGGGCGAACTTCAGCGCACCGATCTTGCCTTCGATTCCGCGGATGCCGAAGCCTCCAGGGATCACGATGCCATCGATGTTGTCGAGTGCGGCGGCAGCGCCTTCCTCGGTTTCGCAACGGTCGGCCGCAACCCACTTGACGTTGACCTTGGCCCAGTTGGCGAAGCCGCCGGCCTTGATGGCCTCGGTGACGGACAGATAGGCGTCCGGCAGGTCGATGTACTTGCCGACGATGGCGATGTTGACTTCATGCTTGGGGTGGTGCACACGCTCCAGCAGGTCGGCCCATTCGTCCCAATCGACGTCATGGAACGGCAGACCCAGCTCACGCACCACATAGGCGTCGAGGCCCTCCTCGAACAGGATCTTCGGCACGTCGTAGATGCTCGGCGCGTCCACGCAATTGACCACGCCTTCCGCATCGACATCGCACATCAGGCTGATCTTGTCCTTGATGGACTGGTTGAGCGGGCGGTCGGAGCGAAGCACCAAGGCATCCGGGGAGATGCCAAGCTGACGAAGCATCATCACGGAATGCTGGGTGGGCTTGGTCTTGAGCTCGTGTGCGGCGGAGATGTACGGCACCAGGGAGACATGCACGAACATGCAGTTCTCGGCACCGAGATCACGGCGAACCTCGCGGGCGGCCTCGAGGAACGGCTGGGATTCGATATCGCCGACGGTACCGCCGATTTCGGTGATGATCACATCGACATCATCGGAAGCCTGGGCGCGCATGCGGGACTTGATCTCGTTGGTGATGTGCGGGATGACCTGCACGCACTGGCCGAGGTATTCGCCGGCGCGCTCCTTACGCAGCACTTCCTGATAGATCTGACCAGTGGTGACGTTGGCCTTCTGGGAGAGGAAAACGTCAAGGAAACGCTCGTAGTGGCCGATGTCGAGATCGGTCTCGGCGCCATCTTCGGTCACGTAGACTTCACCGTGCTGGAACGGGTTCATGGTGCCCGGATCGACGTTGATGTACGGGTCAAGCTTCTGCTGGAGTACCTTGATACCACGGCTGCGCAGCAAACGACCCAGAGACGAGGCAGTCAGACCCTTACCGAGAGAGGAAACAACGCCGCCGGTGACGAAAATATGCTTGGTGACGTGTTCTTGAGAATTACCATGTGTTCTTCTAACCATGGAATTTCACTCTATCATCCGCGTATGACCCGGCGTGTTACCGACATACGGTTTCGTTGAATCCCTTTGCCGCCGCATCCACCGCGGCGGCAAAGCCTTTCCATAAGGATATATCGCGACTATTCGGACAGCAGATGGGCTACGGCGTCGAGGGCGAGCTTGTAGCCGTAGAAGCCCATGCCGGTGATGGTGCCGGTGGCGACAGGGCTGATGACCGAACGTTTGCGGAATTCGTCGCGGGCGGACGGATTGGAGATGTGGACCTCCATCAGCGGCAGATTTTCGTCGATGACCATGTGGGCAGCGTCGGCGAGAGCGTAGCTGTAGTGGGTAAAGGCCGCAGGGTTCATGACCACAGGGGTCTTTTCGTCGGCGGCCTGATGCATCCAATGCACCATTTCGGCTTCGTCGTCAGTTTGACGCACTTCGACTTCGAGACCAAGCTCCTTGCACCACTGGGTGCAGAGTTCACGCAAAGTGTCGAGATCCTGACGGCCGTAGACGTCTGGTTGACGGACGCCCAAACGACCGAGGTTCGGGCCGTTGACGACGATTACTTTGGTCATGTTTTGCTCCTTCGTCAGGTTCCCCTCAGTCAGCTTCGCTGACAGCTCCCCTCAGGGAGGGGAGCCAAGGTCTTCTCTGGTTCCCCTCCCTGAGGGGAGCTGGCTCGCGTAGCGAGACTGAGGGGAGCCAGGAGCGGACGGTTGCTCAGATTTATTGCTGGATACGGCGGAAGGCTTCTTCCACGGCATCGGCGGGCGGGTTATCGAGATGAACCACGTGGCCGATTGAGTCGAGTACCACGAAGCGCAGCTCGTTGCCGCGGGCCTTCTTGTCGCGGTGCATCAAAGCGAGCACGTCATCGAACAAGCCACCGTTCCATGAAGTCGGCAGGCCCAGCGAAGTGAGCAGCGAACGATGGTAATCAACCAGATCCTGATCGATGTGACCGGTCAGATGCGCCAGTTCAGCGGCATACACCATGCCGACTGCCACAGCATTGCCGTGCCTCCAGCGGAAGTGCTCCAGCTGTTCAATGGCATGGGCCAGTGTGTGACCGTAGTTGAGGAACTCACGCAGGCCTTTCTCCTTGAGATCGGAGGAAACGTGATAGGCCTTGACCGTTACCGTGCGTTCGATAAGTTCGGCGACCACATCTTCCAACGGCGAGCCAAGGAATGTGGAGCCGTCGAAAGCGCGCAGTTGCGCGGCATGTCGTTCAAGAATCGTCAGGATTTCGGGGTCGCGGATGAAACCGGACTTAGCGACCTCTCCGAGACCTTCGATGAAGATGTCGTTGGGCAAGGTGACCAGAGCGTTCATATCGGCCAGCACGCCGGCTGGCGTATAGAAGGATCCGACAAGGTTCTTGCCTTGCGGGGTGTTGATACCAGTCTTACCACCGGTGGAGGCGTCGACCATGGCCAGCAGGGAGGTCGGGCAGTTTACATAGCGTACGCCACGCATCCACGTAGCCGCCACAAAGCCCGCCAAATCGGTGGCGGCACCGCCGCCCAACCCCACCACGGTATCGGAGCGGGTGAAGCCTTCGTTGCCGAGACGTTCCCAAATGCGATTGGCCACAGTGATGGTCTTACCGGGTTCGGCGTCCGGAATCACGATGTCGGACACCTCATAACCGCCTTGACGCAGCAATGCACGAGCACGGTCGGAGTGCCGCTGCACCGGCTGAGTATGAATCAATGCGATACGGACCGGCTTGGAACCCAAAACATCGACCAGACGGTTCATCGCGCCTTCGCCGATGACCACGTCATAAGGTTCAATGGCGGCACCATCGACATGCACCGTTCGTTGGGAAACCATATCTATCACCTTCTTGGCTGCTCCCTGCGGGGTAAGTCCGCGGGTATGCACATGAACATTGGCCACGTTGCGGAACACGGGATCGCGTTCCTTGAAGAGCTTCTTCCAGCGGGCATTGGCGTCACCATTGAGCATGGGACGTCCGCCGCCACGATTGGCGCGTTCCATCGCCTCTTTCGGGTCAGCATCGAGATACACCACGCAACCGCCCTGGGCGATATAGTCCACCAGTGCTTCCTGTGTGGAAGGCGTCATGGGCGCTCCCCCACCAAGCGAGAAAATGCCGTCAAAATCCTCAAGAAAATCAGCGATGAGATCGGCCTCAACCTCGCGGAAGGCGGGCTCACCATGCTTATCGAAATAGGCGGGAATTTTCATACCCACCTCGTGCTCGATTTCCACATCGGCATCGGCGAATGGCAGCCGCAGCATGTGCGCCACTTCCTTGCCAACACGGGTTTTGCCGGCACCCATCATGCCGATGATTACGGCGTGGGGACGTGCTGTCATAGCGTATGAACCTTCTCGATCGTGTTCCGGCGACTCAGCGCATGTGCTCGGGCCATGAAGCGAGGTACGCCTCAAGGTTGCGGTGAGTCTCCTCCACGCTGTCGCCACCGAACTTCTCCAATGCATACTTGGCGAGCGTCAGGCGCACCATGGCTTCGGCCACCACGGAGGCGGCGGGCACTGCAGTGCTGTCGGAACGCTGGTTGATGGCCGCGGCAGATTCACCGGTCAGCACATCGACGGTACGCAGAGCCTTCGGAATGGAGGGAATCGGCTTCATGGCGCCACGTACGCGAATCACCTGGCCGTTGGACATGCCGCCCTCGATGCCACCTGCACGGTTGGAGAGTCGGTCGATGCGGCCGTCCGCGTTGACCACGATCTCATCGTGAGCCTGAGAACCGGGGCGAGCCGCTTCAAGGAAGCCATCGCCAATTTCTACGCCCTTGAATGCCTGGATTCCCATGATTGCCGAGGCCAGCGCCGCGTCCAAACGGCGGTCGGATTCCACGTAGGTGCCGATGCCTGCGGGCACACCATAGGCAAGTACTTCAATGACACCGCCCAACGTATCGGCAGCCTTCTTGGCCTCGTCAATGCGCTCTATAATGCGAGACTCGGCTCCCTTGTCCAAGGTACGAACGGGAGAAGCGTCAAGGGCTTCCAAGTCATCCGGAGTGGGCAGCGGCAGGTCGGGGCTGGTCTGCACGCCGCCGAGCGCCACCACATGAGCCACGGTACGAATGCCGAATGCCTGCTCAAGGAACTGCTTGGCGACTTCACCCAGAGCCACGCGGGAGGCGGTCTCGCGGGCGCTGGAACGCTCGAGCACAGGACGGGCATCGTCGAAGCCATACTTGCGCATGCCGGTCAAATCGGCATGGCCCGGACGCGGACGGCTCAGCGGCGCATTGCGACCTTCACGCGGCAAATCGTGGTCGAGGGCATCGGCGCTCATTACTTCGGTCCACTTGGGCCATTCGGTGTTGGCGATTTCGATGGCCACCGGAGAGCCGAGCGTCAACCCATGACGTACGCCAGTGAGCAGTCGCACCTGATCCTGTTCGAACTTCATACGGGCGCCACGACCATAGCCGAGCCTACGGCGGGCCAGCGCGGAGACGATGTCGTCGGTACTGATGCGAATGCCGGCCGGCAGCCCCTCGATCATGGCCACCAAGGCCTCTCCATGCGACTCCCCTGCTGTCTGCCAGCGCAACATAGCATCCCTCGTTTCGTATGTTCAGTAACTAGGGGTTAATGTTAAGCCATGCCATACCTGTTCACCTTGCCCGGTCTGCTATGTGGGCTTGCACTGTCCATTGAAGATGTGCGGTGCAGGCGGGTGCCGATTGCATGGGTCGCGGTAGGTGCGTTGCTGCAGCTGGCTGCGGATTTCGCCTATGGCGTGGTGGCAAACGATTTGTTCGTGCTGTTACAGGCACTGCTGTTTACCGTGTTGTGCTGCTTGGTTCAGTTTGCATTGGCGCTCATTGTGCCCAAATCACTGGGATTCGGTGACGTGACCGCATTGGTTCCTATGGGGTTGTCCGTCGGCTTATTCGGACTGCTGCCTGTGGTGGTGTGGTGGCTGGCCATGGGTATGTGCGGTATCGCGTGGATCGCGTGGTGGACGAGGTTCGACCCGCAACGCAAATCACCGGCGTATGCGGGCAAAGTGCCGTATGCGCCGGTGATATTGGTGGGAGCCACTATAGCGATTGTTGTTGGGGTTGTCTTGTAAGTTCTCTCCCCCACCTGCTTCGCGGGAGCCCCCTCATCAGAGGGGGCTACAAGAATGGCACCTGCCGTTTTCTCCACTAGAGGGACTAGCAGGGATGGACTACTGCCCGTTTGCAGCCTGCCACTGGCGCAGCTCTGCAACGTTCTGATTGTGTTCGTCGGCAGTGGCGGCAAACTTGGTTTCGCCGGTGTCGAGATTCACTGTGCAGAAGTACAGCCAGTCACCCGGTTCGGGGTTCAGCGCAGCCGAAATAGCGTTGTCGCCAGGATTGCTAATCGGAGTGGGAGGCAATCCGGCAATCTGATATGTGTTATACGGGTTGGAGGCATCCTGCGTCATAGCAGTAGTGACTTCTGCCGACTTCACATTATTGCCATAGGCCACCGTAGAGTCCATGCCCAAGGCCATGCCCTGATCGAGACGATTCTCAATGACACGTGTCACCTTGGCGTAGTAGTCGGATTTATTGACCTCGGCCTCGGCGATGGATGCAATGATCATCACCCGTTCACGATCGCTGCCACTGGGGACTCCCAGTTCATCGAGTTTGGCGATGCGCTTGTCGACCATGGCCTTGAGGATGTCCGACGCGCTGGTCATGGATTGCACGTTGTAGCTGCCTGGTTCAAACCATCCTTCAAAGCTGCCACCGGCCTCGGCCGGTAGGATGCCGGATCCGCCACCGTTCACGATGGTATCGAACTCGCTGCGATCAATGCCGGACAGGCTTGCGGCCGCATCAAGAACGTCAGCGACGCGTTCGCCCGACTTGACATCCAGGAATCCGGAAGCGTTGGATGAGTCAGATAAAATGGCCAACACGTCGCTGGCTGCCATGTGCTTTTTCAGCGAGAACGTGCCGGGGTACAGCTTGGCATCATTGGCCATGACCACGCTGGTGAATGCGGCGGCAGACTTGATGATCTTCTGCTTGAAGAGGTTCTTCGCAATGACATCAGCACCTTGTCCCTCTTCCACAGTGAATTGGACGTCGCCATCGCCAGGACCTGGATAATCAGCGATGACAGCGGTCGTCTGGCTCTGGCTGTCTCGAATAGACTTGAGCTTCTTCACACCAAAATATCCGCCGCACACCATCAGTGCGATAACCACGATAACCGCAATGATGACCATGGTATGGCGTTGCTTACGCTTCTCGCGGCGCTTGCGCATCTCCTTGCGGGACTTCGGCGGCTGCGGAGGTTCCAGCGAGCCGCCGGGCGGATTCGCGTTCCCTTCGACCCAATGCGTGTTCTCGTCGAAGAAATCGTTGAAATTGTCTGCCATAAAACCGGTCCCTCACTGTTCCCCCGCACGGTCAAGTGCCGTCTGCAAAATCACCACTGCCGACTGCTGGTCCACCATTGGCCTATGCTTGGTCGAAGCCTTCTGAGCCTCAAACAGCTGACGATGAGCGCTGACCGTTGTCAATCTCTCATCTACCAATACTACCTGCGGAATCTGGGGTTCTTGGGATTCTTCTCTCTCGGAACGCAAACGCTTCTCAAGGTTTACGGCCCATCTGCGCGCCTTCTTGGCGCTTTTGCCTTCAGTGCCGTCCATCTGCAACGGCAGTCCCACGATGATATGGGTCACGTGCTCGTCCTCAACGACATTCAGCACTTCATCGATGGCAAAGAAATAGTCACCGGCAACATGAATGTTCCCGGCTGGGTGTGCAAAGGTAAGCTCCGGGTCGGACAATGCGAGTCCGACCCGGGCGTTACCCAAATCAACGCCTAACCACACCACGGGCGTTATCAGGCCTTCTGCGCCTCGTGCTTGAGCGCCTCAAGTGCCTCGTTGATCTTGGAGGCATCGGCGCCGCCGCCCTGGGCGAAGTCCGGCTTGCCGCCGCCACCGCCGCCGAGGATCTTGGATGCGCCGCGCACCAGATCGCCGGCCTTGATGCCGGCCTTGCGGGCGGCTTCGTTGGTGGCCACGGCGACCATGGGCTTGTCGTCCTCGTTCACACCAGCGAGAGCCACCACGGCGGGGGCGTCCTCACCGAGCTGGCCGCGTACGTCGAGCACGGTCTTGCGCAGGGCATCAACCGCACCGAAGTGGCCCACGTTCTTGATGGCCACCTTGACGGGAGCAGCAGAGTTCTTGGCGTCTTCGACCAGAGCCGGAACAGCGGCGGCGAGCTGGGCCTCGTACATGGAGGCAAGTCGACGGTCGGATTCCTTGAGCTTGGCGAGCAGGGTGTTCACACGCTCAGCGAGCTCGTCCGGACGAGCGTTGAGCTTGTCGGACAGCTGGGAGACCAGCGCGTGCTCACGAGCGTTGAAATCGTATGCGCCCTGGCCCACGACGGCATCGACACGACGTACGCCGGAACCGATGGAGGCTTCGGACAGGATGTTGACCATACCGATCTTGCCGACGTGGTCGACGTGGGTGCCGCCACACAGCTCGCGGCTCCAACCGTCTTCGCCGATGGAGACCACGCGCACGACGTCGCCATATTTCTCGCCGAACAGGTGCATGGCACCGAGGGCGATGGCATCGTCGAACTTCATTTCCTTGGTGGTCACGGCGAGGTTGTCGCGCAGCTTGTCGTTGACGCGCTCCTCAACAGCGGAAATCACGGACTTGGCCGGAGCCTTGGACCACTGGAAATCGAAACGCAGACGGTTCGGGGCGTCTTCGGAACCACGCTGAGTGGCCTGCGGGCCGAGCTCTTCGCGCAGCGCCTTGTGTACCATGTGCGTGGCGGTGTGCGAACGGGCAATGGCGCCACGGCGGGTCAGATCGATGTTCGCATTGACTTCAGCGCCTACGACCAGCGTGCCTTCAGTCAGGCGGCACTGGTGAACGATGAGGTCCTTGATGGGCTTCTGCACGTCATCGACTTCGAGCACGGCGCCGTCATCGGAGAGAATCTCACCCTGATCGGCAAGCTGCCCGCCGGCCTCCGCATAGAACGGGGTACGGTCGAGGATGACCTCGACGTTGGCCGGGCCGGTCACGGCAGGTACGGAGCCCTTGCCTTCCTGCATGATGCCGATCACCTTGGCACGGGCGGACATGTCCGTGTAGCCGAGGAAGTCGATCGGCTTGGCGAGCGTCTTCTTGAAGTCGTCATAGACCGACAGGTCCACGTTGTGACGCTTCTTGAGGGCGTCGGCGCGGGCACGGGACTTCTGCTCGGCCATAAGCTCGCGGAACTTGGCCTCGTCGACTTTCACGCCTTGGTCAGCGGCCATCTCGAGAGTCAACTCGATCGGGAAGCCGTAGGTGTCGTGCAGAGTGAACGCATCAGAGCCGGAGACCACCGGGTCGGCGGTCTTCTTGGCCTTCTTGACGGCCACGTCGAGAATCTCGATGCCGTTCTCCAGCGTACGACGGAACGCATCTTCCTCGCCGTAGGCCGCTTCGGAGACATCGTGGAAGGTGTCGTTAAGCTCCGGGTAGCTGGCGACCATGGCCTCCTTGGAGACGGGCAGCAGCTCGGGAATCACCGGATCGGTCACGCCAAGCACGCGCATGGCCTGCACAGTACGACGCAGCAGACGCCGCAGCACGTAGCCGCGGCCGACGTTGGACGGGCGCACGCCATCGGACATAATCATCAGCGCGGAACGCACGTGGTCGGCCACGACACGGAACTTGACATCCGCGGCCTCGTCCTCGCCGTACTTGCGGCCGGACAGGCGCTCGGCGGCCTCGATGACCGGGAAGACCTCGTCGGTCTCATAGATGTTCTGTTTGCCCTGCATCAGGTAGGCCAGACGTTCCAGACCGGCGCCGGTATCGATGTTCTTCTGGGCCAGCTCGCCGACGATGTGCAGGTCGGTCTTGGACTTGACATTGTCGACCTCGTAGTTCTCGAACACGAGATCCCAAATTTCGATAAAGCGCGTCTCGTCGGCCGCAGGGCCGCCATCACGGCCGTATTCGGGGCCGCGATCCACGTAGATCTCGGAGCAGGGGCCGCCGGGGCCAGGGCCGCCGGTGGTCCAGAAGTTGTCTTCCATGCCGAAAATCTGCATGTGCTCGGGATCAAAGCCCTCGTTCTTCCAGATGGAACGGGCTTCCTCGTCGTCGGTAAAGGTGGTGACCCACAGCTTTTCCGGGTCAAAGCCATAGCCGCCCTGGTCCTGCGGGGTGGTCAGCAGCTCCCAGGCGTAGTGGATGGCCTCTTCTTTGAAGTAGTCGCCGATGGAGAAGTTGCCAAGCATCTGGAAGAAGGTGCCGTGGCGGGTGGTCTTGCCGACCTCGTCGATGTCGAGCGTGCGCACGCACTTCTGGTTCGAAGTCATGCGGCGCTTCGGCGGGGTCTGCTCACCAAGCAGGTAAGGAATGAACGGCACCATGCCGGCGATGGTGAACAGCGTGGTGGGGTTCGGGGAAATAAGGGACGCCGAAGGCATGACGAGATGGTCGTGCTTGGCGAAGTAATCGAGGTATCGCTTGGCGATGTCCGCAGTGCGCATGAGCGGATGAACTCCTTGTAGGTTTGTTTCGGGCGCAATTGCGCCACTATCAGTGGAAAGTATGGATTAAAGGATTGCGTAAGGCCGTGCGCGTGTCAGTTGGCGCGCTCAGTGTACTGACGATTGAGCTCAGCCTCACGGGCTCGACGGGTCGCATTGAATTCATTGACCAGGCCTTCGAGCGTCTTCATCGGCACATTGTCTTGATCGGGACCAAGCAGGAACTGACGGGCCGCGTCAGGCGTATTGGCCTTGACATAGGCCTGTGCCTTGGTGACGGCCATCACGCCGATGGCCACACCGACGCCCACCCAAAAGATGCGTTTGAACATCACTCCCCCTTCTGAGCGGTCTTGTTGGCCTTCTGAGCGGTCTTGTTGGCGTTCTGAGCCAGGAACGACTGGCCAGTGGCCTTCAAGGCATAGAAGGCCGAAGCGACCTTGATAACCGGCTTGCCAAGGAAGGATCCATACAAATCGGTCAGGGCACCCACGTTGTTGGCGGTGGTGGAGGCCGCAGCGGAAATCTTGTTGACATCCTCAAGCGACTTGTTGACCTGCTTGACGGTGGTCACGCCCTCATCCAATGCGGGGATGGCATGCTCACCGGATTCCTTGACGGTCTGCGAAATCTGGTCGAACATCTTGCCCAACCGAATTAGCGGATAGATCATGAATCCGGCCAATACTGCGAACGCGATGGCCGCAATCAGGCCTGCGATCTCTCCGACTCCCATTGTTGCCTCCTTGAGGTCACACTTACTCGGATAAGGGTAGCACTCCTCCCCTATTTACCCGTGCAACTGACGATGAAATACGCTATTTGCCGTATGAGACGATGGTCACGGCCTGCGAAAACGGTTTGGTTGTGTCGAAGTCGAGTACAGTTACCGAGCCGTTGGCCGGTCGTTCGCTAAGGTCAAGATCGGGGCCTCCGAAACGGTGGCCGAGGCTGAGCAGCGTGTTACCGTGCGAAATCTGAAGCACATCATCGCCATCCTTGAGATTGGGGTTGCTGGCGATGAGCTGGAATGCTCCTTCGACGCGCGTCCAGTATTCTTCATCGGATTCCGCGTCATGGAAGGGGTCGGCCTCTTTCAGGAAATCACGGGAGGCGGCCAGACCAAATTTGGCTACGATGTCGTTGTAGTCCTTCGCGCCGTGAGGCCCACCCGCAGCGGTCCAAGCCAGCGACATGTCCTGACCCTCGAAGTATCCGTAGCATTGTTCGCGGAAATGCATATCGGCCGTGAGTTCTGGCCGTGCATGTCCGGCAGCCTCATTGATATCGAGAATTCGCTTCGCTGTGATTTCGGCGCGAGAGGTATCGGAACAATATGCCGCCGCAAAATCATAGCCCTCAAGTTTGTGCCCGGCCCTGTCGGCATCGGCAAGTCCGGATGCGGTGAGCGGCGCATTACACCATCCCTGAAGACGGTTGTATTTATTGAACGTGGTTTGCCCATGACGAACCAGATGCAAATGCAGAATCATGGTTCCCATGCTACCGCAGTCCGCTAAAACGCAGGAACCCCCCGTTGTCTAAATGAAAGTGCAACACCCGTTAGATTGGAGATTGTCCAGATAACCAAACGAGATTGTCCAGATAACCAAACGAAGGGGTGTTGCACCTTGGGCCAGGTGTATTCGCACCTGTCGGAAGAGGAACGGCAGGTCGTCCGGATTGAGATGGGCAACGGGGCGAGCGTGCGCCGCATAGCCATGATGCCGGGACGGCACGCGAACTGCAGGAGACCGTCGACGAAACCGACAACAGGCCCATGCGAGTGCTCGGCTAGCGCACCCCTGCCAAGGCATTCGCCGACGAACCGCCAGAATCAGCCGAAAACAAGGATGCTGCACTTACAAATAGACAACGGGGCCCCAGCTGACATGACTGATTTGAGGTATGATATACGTATGTCACACCACTGTTATAAGGAGTAATGATGGCTATCAAGGAGAAGACCACGATCAGTCTGGATGCGCAGACCAAGCGTGACGGCATCGCCATACTTGACGCCATGGGGTTGAACCTGAGCACGTTTGCCGAAATGTCTCTCAGACAATTGGTACGCGACGGGCGTCTGCCATTCACGCCAAGCGTCCGCCCTTCATTCGAAAAAGACAACGAGGGATATCCCCTGTTCAAAGCGAACATGGATGATCCCCGCATCGTGACGCCCCAGATACGTGATGGTGCCGTGATCCTGCCGGAGGGTTGGGACGATGATGAAGACTGATCCGCACCAGTTCGAGATATGGTGGGTGCCGTTCACTTTTCCCGACAAGCCAGGCAAAGCGAAGAACCGTCCCAGCGTGATCCTCCAATGGGACGACGGCACCCGCATCGCCTTGGTGACCAAGGTCACCGGCAACACCTGGCGCGACGAACCGGGCTATGTGGTGCTGCGTGACTGGCAGGACGCGGGACTGAGCAAGCCCAGCGCCGTGCGATGCTCGCAACTGCTGCGGCTGCCAAGCAGTCTTTTCCTCGACGACGGCCCGACAGGAAGACTTTCGGCATATGATGCCGGCCGCGTCACCTGGGCGATCAACGAACTCTATCCGGGCCTACTAGCCTGAGAGCAACCGATACCGTCACCATCCCTGTCGAGGTGCTTGCCGCAGCACGGGTCACCGACGTCACTCTTGTCAAGTTTGGCGTGATGGGCTGTTGTCGCGGGCGGATCGTTCCCCGCTAACCGCTAATGCAGTCCGAACCAGCCGCTGCCTCCTGCCTCCCGATAAAAATGAATTCGTCAAATTCTTTCGGGCAGCGAATGCAGATACATGTATAGAGCATCTGTACTATTTTCAAGAATGCTCATTGTCTGCGGCAACGGTTCGGCATACACAGTTTTATAATCCACCTCATCGTACTCTTTCCGAATGGGGAAAGCCAAACGTTCATCGTCAACAGAAAAGTCTGCTTGTACACCCTCTTTATTCCCTCTTGCATCTACACGAATCCATCGGTCAATGGATCTCAGATAAATGGCATTCAAGGCATGGATGCAGTATCCGCTTTCAGGCGTACTGCCTAACGTAAGCCTTTGATAGCATATTCCGGCAGGAATGCCATTTGCCCTTAATAGGGCGGCCAATAAATTAGATTTTGCCCAACAAATACCGACGCCCTCCCTTAATGCGTCTGAGGCTGTTGCCGTGACTCTTTTGTCTTGGACATCCCATGAATGCTTGATTTCATCTCTAACAAAATAGTAGGCGGCTTTTGCCAGTTCGATTTCGCCTTCAGTGGAGTCTTTTAGTTCCTTGGCTTTTCTTTGTACACTCGGTTCATTCCAATCGATATAGTGCGAAAAGGCAAGGTAGCTACTGATATCATCTTGAATATCCAACATATAACACCTCCGAGAATCCCGATTCGTCGCTCTCTTACTTTTTACCCCGTTGCGAGGTTGGTTGTTTCAGCAAGTCCGACATAGCGGCTTCTCACCAAGCTATCTCATTTTCGTGCAGACCGATCTGCCACAACAACGACGACCAGATTGGCCAGCACCATGACAACAAGCGTGGCCACCAACGCAATCAATGCCTCCGATGCCATGTTATTGAAGTTCTTCTCCATGGCCCCGCCAATGATGATTTCAAGGGCGATGAGGAACAGGGCACATGCATCAACGAGGAATATCGGAGCGTACTGCTTGTGAATCCGATTCCATGTGTCTTCGGATGACATTGTTGCCGGCGTTTTGATGCCTACCGAATTCTGCAAAGGCAACGTTCCGTTCTTTGCATCACGATAGACCCCGACCAAAAACACGCCGACGACCACGGCCACAACTACTTCGACGATAAGCATGCGTCAAGGATATCTCTCCCCCCCCCTAGACTAGTAATGGTTTGAATCCCGCCTGCCCACCGATGGCAGGTCGATTACGCGAGGTGACCATATGGCTCCAGTGGAGCGTCATATCGAGGAAACGCTGTATCGCAGTGCCGTGGAACTGATCGAGCGAAGGTATCCGACAGGATGGGGAGGCGCGGCGGCGATGCGACTCGCCGGCAAAGACAACGGTAAACATGACGGAAGCAACGGCTCGGATGCACTTATCGTCACGAGCGTGGCGATTGAGACACCCAATGCCGCCGCTTCGCTATGCATCGAGGTCGGAGCGATGTGCGAGGCGATGAAGCTTGATCGCCGTGTCACCCACACCATCTGCGTCGTACGCGATGACGAACACGCCCCGTTCACCGTGTTGTCTCCATGCGGCATCTGTCAGGAACGGCTGCGCTATTGGGGCGACGACGTGATGTGCGCCGTGTCCGACAACAATCAGGGAGAGCATCCGTTGTTCGTGCCGCTGCGCGACCTGCAGCCGCACCATTGGACCCAGGTGTACCCACCAGCCGAATTGGAACACTACGAGCGATAAGCCGCCCTTGATTGAAATCCCTACCCCCCCCCTAAGCTATGCAGTAGACTCCGCCCACAAGTCACACTGGTACAATTTTTCAGGTTCGAGACTGTAGCAAGTTGAGTCGCTTTATCAGTAAGTACACGTTTGGAGGTAGCGATGGCCCACCGTCCGCTTATCGGCGTGGTCCCGTTGTGGGACGACACACTGAACAGCCTGTGGATGCTGCCCGGCTATTTCGACGGCATCATCGAAGCCGGCGGCATCCCGGTGATGCTGCCGCTGACCGACGATGAAGCTGCAATCGAACAGCTGGTCGGCCAATGCGACGGATTCCTGGTCACCGGCGGCCACGACGTGGATCCGGAACGGTATGGCGAGGCGGCCGGCCCCAAGACGGTCAAACTGTGCAAGGCCCGCGACCGGATGGAGGAGCGTCTGATTCCCTCCGTCATCGCGGCGGACAAGCCGCTGCTGGGCATCTGCCGCGGCATCCAGAGCCTCAACGTCGCCTTGGGAGGCACGCTGTGGCAGGATCTGCCGGACGAGCATCGGAACCGATGGCCACCGCGCCGGACGGCATCGTGGAGGCGGTCTGGATGTCGGCCAAGCGTTTCGTCTGGGCCGTCCAATGGCATCCTGAGTTCTCCCACCGCGCCGATAGCAACCAACGTCGCATCCTCAGCGCCTTCATCGACGCCTGCTGACGCAAGCTCCCGCCAATCTCGACGAAATGCCTTCCAAGAAATGGCTTGCCCGCATCCGTAGACCAGAAGATATTCGATCAATGTGCCGAACGGACTCATCGCAACAACAACATCCAGATCACCCACAATGCAGATGACAAGACTGCATGAGCGCCCAGCGCCGCAGCTCAAGCCCAAAGTCCGCCCCATTCCTCCTGCGCAGAACGGCCTGATTCCGTTCATCCAGTCTCCGGGAAAACGCCCGCACCCCGGAACGCGAGAACCCCGCGTCCCTTGCGGGAGCGGGGTCCAAGCGGTATGTCCTTGATTCTGATGTTTCAGATAAGGGGGGCCCGAATCAGCGGGCGTAGAATTCGACCACGTACTGGATGTTGACCTGCACCGGAATCTCTTCGACCTCGGGCTTGCGGGTCAGGGTGGCCTTCAGGGAGGCAAGGTTCACGTCGAGGTAACCGGGAACCGCGGGCAGCACATCACGGTGCACGCCTTCGGCGGCGATCTGGAACGGAACCATGGTCTGGCTCTTGGCCTTCACCTGGATGGTCTGGCCGGGCTTGACGCGGTAGGACGGACGGTCCACCACGTTGCCGTCAACGAGGATGTGACGGTGCACCACGAACTGACGGGCCTGGGCGGTGGTGCGGGCGATGCCGGCACGCAGAACCAAGTTGTCAAGACGGGTCTCGAGGTCGGTCAGCATGGCGTTACCGGTCTGGCCGGCGGTACGGGTTGCCTTCTCGTAAGCGGCGCGGAGCTGCTTCTCGGAGATGCCGTACTGAGCGCGCAGACGCTGCTTCTCGCGCATACGCACCGCGTAATCGGATTCGGTGCGGCGACGGTCGCGGCCGTGCTCGCCAGGAGCGTACGGACGCTTTTCGAAAATGCGCTGAGCCTTGGGGGTCAGTGCGATGCCGAGGGCGCGGGACAGGCGCACCTGACGGCGAGAACGCTGAACGTTCGTCATTGGATTATTCCTTCTGTCGTTATCTGAACGGAACGCTCGGTTTCATGCGATTCCAAGCGCTGAGTCGGGCCTCTCCAACGCTTCGTCGTGATTGCTCACGAGCGGGTTGGCGTTCTTGCGATCGCCTACCGCCGACCCGTTGACGGGCTATGACTCCAGACGGTATCTACCAGTTGGCAGACACCAACGGTTAATATTACACTGCAGCCATGGACAGCACTCCGGCATCCATGCGGTATACCTTGTCCGCATACTCCAACGCATCCGGATCATGCGTGACCATGAGAATCGCCGTACCGTTATCGGCTTGGCTTCTCAGCAGTTGCATCACGATGTCAGTGCTCTCTTGGTCGAGATCGCCGGTCGGTTCGTCCGCGATAAGCAATTTGGGCTGATTCATCAGGGCGCGGGCGATGGAGACACGCCGCATCTCACCACCGGATAGTTCGCGCGGATAGCTGTCTGCCAAATCGGCGACACCGAGCTGGGTGAGCAGATGCTTGGCGCGCTCGGTAAATAAGTCGGGCTGGCTTGCAGCTGAGTTTGACGGTTTACCGTCAGCATCTGCAATCGGCGCGATAACATCCGGCATAAACGGATCCGGCTCGCTGGAAGACTCGGTACTGTTCTCATCGGATGCGGAACCGTTATCGGCCTCAGATTCGATGCAAGGCTCGGTCTCGGCCATATTGTTCTGTTTTTGCACGGCTGCATCGTCCTTATTCTCAGCCTCCATGAACGACAGAGCATCCGGGAACATCGTCGCGGGCAGAATCACATTGTCGAGCACCGTGAGATTGCCGAGCAGGGTCTGGCTTTGGGTCACGAAACCGATGGTTCGGTTGCGCAGTAGGGACAGTCCCTTATCGCTCAGCTCAGTCACTTCACGCCCATCCACACGCACGGTTCCCGAACTTGGGCGCACCAATCCGGCGACCATATTAATCAGGGTGCTTTTACCGTTACCCGAGCGACCGACGATGGCGACGAATTCCCCGGCGTCAATCGTGAGATCGACGTGACTGACCGCGTCAAACGGCGTGCCGCGACGGACGAACTGGCGGGTCAAATCCACCAATTCCAGCAGATGAGATGCAGTTTCGGTCATGTCACTCCCCTTCTCGCAGGGTCAGATAGGCTTCGGGGCGGCCAAGCCGCCACATGGTCAGCAACGAGCCGACAATGCCGATGGCGGTTGAGCATACAATAGTTATGGCAATGAATCCGATAACGGCGGCCGGTCCGGCTTGCAGATATGGCAATTGCAATTGTTTGCCGATCAGCGAGCTGAATGGGAAGATCACGAGGCTCGCCACGCCTACGCCGATTACGCCGCCAATCAGTCCGATAATGGCCGATTCCTTGAGAATGATGACATCCAACATGCCACGCGTGGCTCCCATAATGCGCAGAGACGCGAACTCGCGCTTGCGTTCGTTCACCGAAGAGGCGAATACGGCGAGCAGCACGATCACACCCATCACCCAGATCACGGCCACGAACACCTTGAGGTAGGTGACCAATGCGGTCAGCGAGGTCTTGGTATTGGCGGTGATGCCGCCGGGATACACGTAGCCCAGATCGGCGAATCGGGAGTCAATGCGTTTGATGTTTTCGGCCACGGTTTGCGCCTCATACCCCTGCTTGACCTTGATCATCACGGTGGAGACGGCCTTGCCCGCATATTCCATGGGCATGACCTGCTTGGAGACCTTGGACGATGCGGCGACCATGTCGGGCACAGTGGCCTGGTTGATGAACACCGAATTGTCGAGGCTGGTACCGGTATTGGCCAGCTGAGCGACCACCGGCCATTTACGGCCGTATAGCTCAATGGTGCCATCGGTGGACACATTGACGTTCGCGCCGGCGATCATCTTGCCGTCTTCGAGGGTGCCTTTGAATTGGGAGGCAACCCATGGCTCGATAACGAAATCGGTGGACGGGTCGTAGCCGATGATCTGCAATTTCTCGTCACAGCAGGCGGCGGCCAGTGACGATATGTAGGTTTGTTCGCTGGCTTGTTCGATGCCATCCGCTTGCTTGACCTCAGTGGCGATGTCTCTGGTGAAATAGAACGTGCTGGGGTTGCCGTTGGTCAACAGCGCTTCGGCTTTCTGCGCGGTGTCCTGAGGCACAACCATCAGGTCGGCGCCGAGGCGCTTCTCCATGCTGGTCATACCGGTGTTGAGGTTCATGGTCAGCATGGTGCCGCCGAAGAACGTCAGCGCAAGAATGGTGACGACGGCGAGCAGGGCGCCGGTGCGGAATGGCTTGCGCTTGAGATTTTCAAGCGGCAGGCCGCGCAATGCGATATGCGATGGCACGATGGGGGTCCTTATTGATTATGGTGCGGTTGCAATAAGCGAGACCGGAACCCGACTCCTGGAATGAAATCGGACCCCGGTCACACGAGGTCAAGTTCAGTGCTTGGCCGCTCGGGAATCGAGCCAGATGGCGACAGCGGCGAATACGAGAGTGAGTACGCCGAGCACGATAAGCGTGGGCAGCATGACCATGCGGCAGTGCATCATGGCGCCCTTGCAGATGCCGATCAGGAAGGTGGGCACAGCAAGCAGCAGCAACGCGTTAGCGATGGCGGCGATGTTCAGACCAATACGGACCTGGGCGTTGACGAACAAGGCCACGACGCCGAGCACCAGAATCACAACGCCGATACCGGTGGCGGCTTGCTGCGAGTAATGGCAGGCACCCGGCATGTCATGGCCGGTGCAAGCGTGAGCAAAGGTCTGGGGTGCGATGGCAATAAGCGCACCGAACAGAATATTGGGCACGGATGCGAACAGCTTGTTCTTCATAACTTCCTTCCTCTCCCCTGCTACCAGGGGTTCGTGAGCACAACCTCCGCATTATGACCACAGTGTGATGAGGAACACAAGTCTTGTCTTTTATGAAATTATCTGGTATGCGCTTTCAGCTCACAGCTTTTCGATCGGTGCCACGCGGAGCATAAGGCGTTTGACTCCAGCGGAGCCGAAGTCCACGGTGATGACCGAATTGCGGCCCTTGTCCTGCGCGTCGGTGACCTTGCCGAGACCGTACTGATCGTGGCTGATCATGTCGCCCACAGCAAAGTCAGAGATATTCAGTCCATTATCTTTAGCGAGCTTGGAACTTGGCACGGAAGATCCGGCGGAACCGGACTTCGGCGTGGTGTGGCGCGTAGTGACCTTGCCGCCACGAGTGCCGCCGGACGCCGAACTGGAACGGGAACGAGAACCATATGAAGAGCCGGAACCCGAACCATAGGACGAACCCGAGCGCGAGCGGGAACCGTAGGAGGAGCCGGAACGTGAGCCATACGATGAACCGCCCGAACGGGAGCCATAGGACGAGCCAGACCCATAGCTTGACGAGCCGTAATGAGATCTCGAGCCATACGACGAACCCGAACCGCGAGAGCCGAATGTCGAGGACCCACCGAACGTCGTACCGCCAAAATCGTCATCATCCCAGCCGCCGTAATCGTCGGCGAATCCATCGGATTCCCAGTTGGCGCGCATGCGTTCCACGCCGGCCTCACGACGCTTCCAGTCGATCAGCGAATCCGGAATCTCGTCAAGGAACTGGCTGGGCATCATATCGGCGGCCTGACCCCACTGGGAGCGTACAGCCGCGCGCGTGACGTACAGCCGCCGCTTGGCGCGGGTAATACCCACATAGGCAAGTCGGCGTTCCTCCTGCAGTTCGGTGGTGTCCTCCATCGAACGCGAATGCGGGAACGTGCCCTGTTCCATGCCGGTCAGGAACACCACCGGGTATTCGAGGCCCTTGGCCGTGTGCAAGGTCATCAGCGTCACTTTGCCGGAATCCTCCGCCTCGCCGGGCAGCTGGTCGGAATCGGCCACGAGCGCGGTGGTCTCCAGGAATGCGGATAGCGTGGCGTCGGGCGTGTTCTGCTCAAACTCGGCTGCGGTGGACTGCAGCTGGGAGAGGTTTTCCAAACGGGAGGCGTCCTGCGGGTCCACGGACTTTTCCAGCTCTGCACGCAAGCCGGACTTCTCCAGCACTTCGGCCACAATCTCGCTGGGCTTGGCGTCATGTGCTCGCGTGAATTGCGAGAGCTCACCCATCAAATCACGGAAGGCCTTGAGCTGCGTGGCGGTACGTGTGGGCACGTCCTGAATTTCATCCAAATGCATGAGTGCATAGAAGAAGCTGGTGCCACGTTCGCGCGCATAGGCGAGCAGGATGCCCTCGGCACGATTGCCGAGCCCGCGCTTGGGCACGTTCAAAATTCGACGCAGGTTCACGTCATCATCCGGGTTGACCAGCGCCTGCAGGTAGGCCAGCGCGTCCTTGATTTCACGGCGCTCATAGAACTTGGTGCCGCCGACGAGCTGGTACGGCAGCCCTGCGTTGATTAACGCCTCTTCGAGCGAGCGGGACTGCGCGTTGGCGCGATACATAATCGCCATGTCAGAGTAGGCGATATCTTCTTCGGCGTGCAGTCGGGCGATTTCGGTGGCCACCCACTGGGCCTCCTGCTGGGCGTTATCCGCCGCGTAGCCGACGATTGGCTCGCCTTTGCCGAGTGCTGTCCACAGTTTCTTGGGCTTGCGTCCCTCGTTGTTGCTGATCACCGCGTTGGCCGCGTCCAAAATGGTCTGCGTCGAACGATAGTTCTGTTCGAGCATGATGGTCTTGGCGTTCGGGAAGTCCTGTTCGAAATCCTGGATGTTGCGGATGTCGGCGCCGCGGAAGGCATAGATGGACTGGTCAGAATCGCCCACGACGGTGATCCAAGCAGGGCCGGATTTGCCTGCGTTCGGCGAGCCCGGAATAGCCTTCTCCCCTGTGTCCACGCCGGCCAGCTCGCGTACGAGCACATACTGGGCGTGGTTGGTGTCCTGATACTCGTCGACCAGAATGTAGCGGAAACGGTGATGGTAGTACTCGGCGACGGCCGGGTCGGTGCGCAGCAGTTCGACCGTGCGCCCAATCAGATCATCGAAGTCGACGGCGTTGGCCAGAGCGAGCCTGTGCTCGTATTCGGCGTATATCACCGCGTAGATGGCTTCAAGGTCGCCCACCGTGCCGAACTGGTAGCCGCGCTGGCCGGGCGTGAAGTCGGGCGCATGGACGGCGAGGTTTTCCTTCCAGCCGGTCAGGTTGTTTTTCAGGTCGGAGATGTGGCCGAGGATCGAACGCGGGGTGTAGCGCTTGATATCGAGGTTGAATTCGGTGGCGATGATTTTGACGAGTCGCTCGGAGTCGGCGGAATCGTAGATGGAGAAGCCGGATTTGAGGCCGATGGATTTGCCGTCGCGGCGCAGGATGCGCACGCAGGCGGAGTGGAAGGTGGAGACCCACATACGCTGGGCCACCGGGCCAATCAGCGAGCCGAGTCGTTCGCGCATCTCGGCGGCGGCCTTGTTGGTGAAGGTGATGGCCAGGATCTGGCTGGGCCATGCGCCGAACTGGCTCAGGATCCATGCGATGCGTCGGGTGAGGACTCGGGTTTTGCCGGAACCGGCGCCGGCTCCGATCAGCAGCGCCTGGCCGCGGTATTGCACGGCTTCGGCCTGCTGCGGGTTCAGGTCGCCTACGAGTTCCTGCGCGCTGCGGGCGATGACTTCCGGCTCGTCGTACACTGTTGCCTCCCTTTGAATCGCGACAATCATGTTTACCACATGCACGGGTCAGCGGCAGCTGAAGAACCGGCTCGGGGGTGGGAGTCTGGCACCCGAATTGTCACGGGCTCCTGGTGTTCCGGCAGCCGACTCATCATGTGGCGAAGAACCGCCGCCGCACCGCCCCTCGCATCGGACAACGTACACTTGCAGATATCCATATCATCCATATCGGTTGTGGCACACGATGACAGGAGGTCCGATGCAGGAACTTGAGGAACGAATCCAGAGCGAGGGAACGGTAAAGGAAGGTGACGTGCTCAAGGTGGACGCGTTCCTGAACCACCAGTGCGACGTACGTCTGTTCGACCGTATGGGAGCCGCGTGGGCCAAGCATTTCGCCGGCAAGCACATCACCAAAATTCTGACCATCGAAGCGTCCGGCATTGGCATCGCATGCGTGGCCGCCCAGCATTTCGGCAATGTGCCGGTGGTGTTCGCCAAGAAAGCGCAGTCCATCAATCTGGACGGCGACCAATACACCACCACCGTGTATTCCTTCACCAAGCAGAAGGAATTTCCGGTGATCGTGGCCAAGAAGTATCTGAATGCGGGCGACCATGTGCTGCTGATCGACGATTTCCTGGCCAACGGCAAGGCGCTGCGCGGCCTTATTGATCTGTGCAAGGCGGCCGGCGCCACGGTCGAGGGCATTGGTATCGCCGTGGAGAAGGGCTTCCAGGGCGGCGGCGACGCGCTGCGCGCCGATGGTTACGACGTAGATTCGTTGGCCATTGTCGAATCCATGGATCCTGGAACCGGCGAGATTACCTTTAGGCACTGAGGACTATTGCCCGCTCCCGCTGGCGGGAGCTGTCACGACAGTGACTGAGGGTGGTTCATCTTGACCGCAGACCACCCTCAGTCGGCTACGCCGCCAGCTCCCGCCAGCGGGAGCAAACAAAAAGGGAACAGAGAAAAGAGAATCATGTCAGAGAAGAAAACCAAGAATTCCATATCATTTGAGGCATTGTCCTCGCTGGACGCGCCCGTATCCTTCTGGAAGGGCATTCCGTTCGGCCTGCAGCATGTGATGGCCATGTTCGTGGCCAACCTTGCCCCGATCTTCATCGTCGCATCCGCCGCGAAGATGACGCCGGCCCAGTCGGCCACAATCATTCAGTCCGGTCTGCTGGTGGCAGGTCTCGGTACCTGTCTGCAACTGTATGGCGCGTGGCTCATCGGCTCCCGGCTACCGATGGTCACCGGCATCTCCTTCACCTACGTGGCGGCCGCCGTGGCGATTTGCGCGGACAAGGGTTATGGCGCGGTGGTCGGCGCGGTCATGGTCGGCGGCATGCTGGAACTCGTGCTGGGCTTAACGGCCAAATATTGGCGTCGGTTCGTGCCGCCAATCGTCTCCGCCATCGTGGTCACCTCCATTGGTTTCTCCCTGCTCAACGTGGGCGCCACGAGCTTCGGCGGCGGCAGCGGCGCCAAGGACTTCGGCAACTGGCAAAATCTGACGCTCGGGCTTATATCTTTGGTCGCCTGCTTGGCATTCCAGCTGTTGATGAAGGGCACGGCCAAGCAGCTGTCCGTGCTATTCGGTCTGGTGGTCGGTTACGTGGTGGCCATCTGCATGGGCAAGGTCGATTTCTCCGGTTTCCAGAACCTTGCCATTGTGTCTGTGCCGCAGATCATGCCATTCAAGCCCGAGTTCGACTGGGGTTCGATCATCTCCATCGGCCTGCTCTATGTCGTCTCCTCTGTTGAGGTGCTGGGCGACACCGCCGCGCTGACCAAAGTGGGTCTGAACCGTACGCCGACCGAACGCGAGACTGCTGGCGCCATCGCCGGTGACGGCCTTATCTCCACCGTCTCCGGCCTGTTCGGCTGCCTGCCGCTGACCTCCTTCGCGCAGAACATCGGACTCGTGGCCATGACCAAGGTTGTCAATCGTAAGGTCATTCTTTCCGGTGGCGTAATCCTGATTTTGGCGAGCTTCGTGCCGGCCATCGCCGAGGTGTTCAACTCGCTGCCGCAGGCGGTGCTCGGCGGCTGCACCATCATGATGTTCGGCAATATCATTCTTTCCGGCTTCCAGATGATTGCCGAAGCGGGCTTCACGCAGCGCAACATCACGATTGCGGCGCTCTCGCTGACCATCGGCATCGGCTTCACGCAGGTAAGCGACATCTTCGCGCAGTTCCCGGCCCTGTTCCAGCAGATCTTCGCCTCGAACTGCATCGCCGTGGCGTTCGTGGTGGCCGTGATCCTGAATGCCGTGCTGCCCAGTGAGGAGCATTTCCTCTCCGCGCCCAAGGAGGCACCGGTCGACGCCGAGTGACGACCGACGGATCTTTTCGCATGTGCCCGCAACCATTTCGGTTTGCGGGCACATGTGTTATGCGGGAATCCAGCGGACGAACAAGCATACGGGCTTTTCCGATCGCATTGCTGCGCCATCGCAATCTTCACAAAACCACGTTGCCAATCATATCGTTTTTCGATATATTATTATCGTTATTCGAAATATTCGATGCAAGGGATCGTCTCATGAAGCGTTACATGAACAAGTGGGTCCTTCTTGGATTGAAGGTCATCATCGCGCTGGTCTGGCTGGCCTGCCTCTGGAGCCAGACGTTCGCCGCTCCCATACTGAGCGAGGCGATGGCCGCCCTGTACTCCAGCCAGGTGGCGATGCGCTGGCCATACCTCATCATGGGCATACTGTTTCTGGTATGCGTCGAGATAGCGTTTGCGGCCGTCTGGCGGCTGCTTTCGCTATCCGGCTCCGGCACGGTGTTCACCGCCAAGGCCATGCCCTGCGTGAACTGGGTGCTTGGCTGCGCGGCGATCGCCACTGCGCTGACCGTTCTCGTATCCCTGTGTTTCCTTATCTCCAGCTGGCATGATGCAACCATGCCGGCCATGGATTACTACACCATCGCCTTGGTGCTTGGTGTGGCGGTTCTCGCCGAAATCGGATTCATGCTGCTGATGGTCGTGATGAAAGGCCTGCTGCGCGTCGCCACCGACCAGTCCAGCGAGCTCGAGCAGGTGATCTGATATGACGATTCGCATCAATCTCGACGTCATGATGGCCAAGCGCAAGATCGGGGTCGGCGAGCTTGCCGAACAGATCGGCATCACCCCCGCCAATGTGTCCATTCTGAAGAACGGACGTGCCAAAGCCGTTCGCTTTACCACGCTGGATGCGCTTTGCAAGGCCCTCGACTGCCAGCCCGGCGACATTCTCGAATGGGAGGACAGCGACTGGTAGTCGTTCAGCCCATCGGGGCGAACGCCATGCAGGCGCGTGCGATCATCCAGACCGCGAAGGCGATGGCAAGCTGAATCACCTTTTGCACTCTAGAACTTGGAACGACTTATAAGCCTGTGCAAGGCTCTCGTAAGGAGCTTTCTGCCTTCAAAGAGGTACCTGATACGCGAGAACTCGAGTATGAGCGTTGGAATTGCAACGGTCATGCTCGAGTTCTCAAGGCTTAGATACCCCTTTGAAAGCAGATAGCATTCCGCAAAAGGCCTGATGCACCTCTTTCAAAGGAGATAGCTACAAGTTTTATGCTCAGATGCCCGGATGAGCAGTTGCTCAGACATGCAGACGCGCCACCCATTCGCGCACGAGAGCTACGACGGCTTCGGGTTGGTCGATGTGCGCGTTGTGACCGGCATTGTCTAACGTCACGAAGGTGGCGTTGGGATAGTGCGGCAACAGGGCTTGCTGGTCTTCGTATCCGACGATCTGGTCTTGTTTGCCGGTGACGATGAGCACCGGACCTGCATATGTGCCGAGTGTTTCCTCGGGGTCGTCATCCAGCCAATAGCGTTGATCCAGTCGTTCGCACGCCGCACGGTCACACAACGCCACACCAGGCAAGATGAACCGCTGGTAGCGCCGCCATGCATCGAATGACTGGTTGACGCCCATGGTGATGAAGTCGAACACCTGTTCCTGCGGCAGGGAGTGCGTCAGTTTGGGATTGGGATTCGCAACCACGTGTTCGGCCACATGCCGGCCGGCATGCTGCGGGTCCACAACCGGCGCGATCAGCGCCATGCCGACCACTCGGCGAGGTTCGCGCGCCAATACTTCACGGACAAGCGCACCGCCCATCGAGTTGCCGACCATGGCGAATGGGGTTGCTTTGCCGACAAGGCCGTCAATGACCGTTTGCAGCCAATCAGCCATTTCCGGCAGTCCACAGGCATTCTCGGGCAGTGCCGGCGTACGCCCAAAGCCGGGTAGGTCCAGGTATATGCGGCGAATCGAATCATTGCCGTCGAATGCTTCATCGAGCATCATCAGCGAACGATGGTCCACACCCATGCCATGCACAAACACGACGGACAATCCATTATCATTGCCCTCGATGGCGTAATACGGCTGCGGCTGTGTCATACGTTCCTCTCTCAAACCGGGACTGGGTGTATTTCACACAATAGCGTCTACGGTTCCTTCGCCGCCGAAACAGTTTCGAACGGCATTCTCGGTTTCAAGGGGCTGATTCTGTTATCCGGGAACATCTACTTCCACTTCGAGGGGCTGGTCGAAGCTCAAACCAAAAGTAGAAACGGCGTAACGACAACGCCATCCCGCCATTTTTATGATCTGTCTACTTAACCATCCGCCCCTTGAAACGGAAGTAGATGTTCTGGAAATGGCGAATCAGCCCCTCGAAGCGGAAATAGACGATTGCAACCCAGATTATCGATCTTGGCCACGCTGAAACACGGACATTGGAACATTCTTCTCGGTTCGGCTTGTGCGAGAGTCAAAGGGCGTGAAGAATTATGGCAAAGTCATCGGTGCTATGAGCATTCATCAGGCAGATATGACACTCTGACTGGTGGTGATCAGATTGACGTGACGATATGACATAGACGCGCAATCAGGCGAAGACCGATAAGGCCCGAAAGGAGGCGAGATGGTTCGGCGAACGCGATACCGGGCTCGTCGCCGCTCGGGCGGCAGATGGGTGCTGGCGTTTGTCGTCGCTTGCGTCATCGTCGCGATTCTGGCCGCGCTCATCTATCTGCCACGCATTTTCTTTTCCTCCGGCACCCCTTCCCGCGCCTCCGACGACGCCTATTGTTCGGCGAAACTAGCCGACGGCCCAAGCTATTCCCTCATGCCGGAACAGGCCCAGAACGCGGAGCTCATCGCCAACATCGCCATCAATCGCGGACTGCCGGATCATGCGGTGACGGTGGCCATCGCCACGGCCATGCAGGAATCGCGAATCACGAACCTTTCCTATGGTGATCTGGATTCCATCGGACTCTTCCAACAGCGGCCGAGCCAAGGTTGGGGAACCGTGGAACAGGTGTCCGACATGACGTATGCCACGAACATCTTCTACGACCATCTGATGCAGGTGCCGGACTGGGAGACGATTCCCATCGAGGACGCGGCCCAGGAAGTGCAGCGTTCAGGATACCCGGATCTGTACGCCACATGGGACGCCATGGCGCACGCTTGGGCTGCGGGACTGACCGGTGAATTCGGAGCGACTATTTCATGCGCGCTGGAGCCGGCAACATCGTCGGATGCCGATGGGCTTATCGCTGCGCTTCCTGTTGCCTATCCGAGTGTTGCCGCCGCTACTGCGCCTGCAACTGCCGAGGGAAACGGTAATAATTCATCAAACGGTACGACAATCACCGTGGCTCTGCCCGACGGCCTGTCCGCAGACGACCACAATCGCCTGTGCTGGCAAGTTACGGGCTGGCTGGTCACGCACGCACGCCAATACGGCATCGACGCATTGCATGCGAACGGCATGGACTGGAATCGCAAAGACGGTGTTTGGACAGGAAACGAAACCGTCGAGCAGACCATCACCGTCACATTGGTCTAATCAGGCAATCAAACGTCTAACTTTTGACGAATCCGGCACTCCCCTATTCAGCAATAAACCACTAAGATAAAAGCACATTACAGGCCTATTCAAAAGAAATGGGGAATGTATGAGCAAGGCTTTGATTGTGGTGGATGTGCAGCCGACATTCTGCGAGGGCGGCGAGCTGGGCGTTGAGGGCGGCAATGCGGTCGCCGAACGTATCGCCGATTACGTGAACGCACACCGCGGCGAGTACGCGTATATCGCGACCACACAGGACTGGCATATCGAGCCGGGCGCTCACTGGTCGGCAGAGCCGGATTTCGTGGACACGTGGCCGAAGCATGGCGCGGCCGGTACACCGAACGCCGAATTGCATCCGGCAATCAAGGTGCTGGGTATCGAGCATCATTTCAAGAAGGGCCAATATTCGGCGGCATACTCCGGCTTTGAGGGCATAGAGGACAATACTGACCGTATCCAGACCCGCGAGGAGGTCGATTACGCACAGTCCGCCGGAAAGACGCTGGCCGATGCGCTGAAGACCGCCGGCGTGAGCCGCGTGGATGTGGTGGGCATAGCCGAATCGCATTGCGTCAAGGACACCGCGCTTGATGCCAGGAAGCTCAGTTTCGAGGTCACCGTGTTCGAAGACCTGACCGTGCCGGTCAGCGAGGAGCTTGGCGTTGCGGCCCGCAAACAGATGGCGGCAGCCGGCATTGCGCTGATCGATTCGGATATACCCGCAGCGAACGCATAGCTGTTTCCACATATTCAGGACTTACACTGCCGCATAGTCGATGTGTAAGGAAGGCGATTATGGTTACGATGCTGCTGACTTCGATGTTCCATAACGTCTCGCCCACCGTGCATGAAATCGAGCCGCGGCCACAGGGCAAACGGGTCGTCTTCATTCCAACGGCGAGCGCTGTGGAACCGTGGGGACCGGCTCATACGGCATTGAGCAAACACGCGCTACAACGGCTCGGCTTCGAGGTCGAACAACTGGATGTGGAAAACATGCCGAGCGACTCCGCCGAGGACATCACCCACAAAATCACCGAGGCTGATTGCATCTATGTGGGCGGCGGCAACACGTTCTTTCTCTTGCAGGAGTTGCGCCGCACCGGTGCCGACCGGGCCATCATCAATCAGGTGCGCGCCGGCACGCCGTACATCGGCGAGTCCGCAGGCTCGGTCATCACGGCGCCCAACATCGGCTACATCAAGCTCATGGATCGCACGGACAAAGCCCCCGATCTCACCGATTACACAGGATTGGGCCTGGCCGATTTCCACGTGGTCCCCCACCATCATGCAGCGGCCATGGGTCACGCCGCACAACGCATTCTCGACCGGCATGGCGCTAATCTCAGTCTCAAGCCTCTTACCAACCGGCAGGCCTTGCTCGTCAAGGATGGCAAAACCCGGTTGCTGCGATGATGCGGGCCGTCGGCCCGTCGCCCATTCGGCATCGCCGTGGTGTGTCCGGCCTGATATGCCTATCGAGCGGCATCAATCACACAGCAATGTGGCTGGGAACCTCGCCGAACGTCAACACCTGCGTACATCAGCACGGCAAAATCTGCCGAAAAACGCCCAGCGCACGAGATGCCAGCCGGCCCCATCCGTCACCTCAGTGCCGTACCGGGCCAGGCATGGCCTTGAGCAACGGGATGAATCCGGCGCACAGTACCAGGGCCACGACGGCGAGTATCTGCCAGTGGGCGGAGCCGAGCCAACCGCCCCACGTGCCGACGGCACCGCCGATCGCATACGCGAACCTGGCACGGCCGCTGAATTTGGCCAGGTCACCACCGCTCAGCAGCAGTTGTCGCGATACGATCACGCCATGCGCCAGCAGGCCATAGCCGAGGTTGTTGATGAGCCATCCGACGCACACCGCGGCAAACTCGGGAACCAGTACGGCGGCAAGGGAAATCGCCGTGGCGATTGCCCCGATGGCGGACACGGCGCGCATGCCGAGTTTTGCGGAGAGCCGCATGTAGACAAACGATCCGATGATGCTGCCCACGCCGCCGAATGCGTAGACCACGGTCAGCATATCGCTGCCGTACCGGGAGCCGATGCCCAGCAACGCATAGCTTGCCCACAGCGACGGAATCAGCGCAAGCAGCAGCGATGCGATCAGCAGTCTGACCCGGGTCAAGCGGGTGACCGGAGTGCGCTGCGGCGCGTGTGACGTGTCGGCCGCCGTGGATTCGTCGGCGGAGCCGTCGCCGCCATCGCCGCCCGCACCATCGTTGCCGAATCCCGGCATGAACTCGCGGGTGCGGAATCGCGTCAGCGCGCAGGCAAATGACAGTGCCGACGAGGTGAGCAGCATGGCCATGATGGAGGCGTTAGCCAAGGCCGATCCGGCAACCTGGCCCAGCAACGTACCGGCCACGCTGGCAATCACGGCGACGTAGCCGCTGTACTTGACGAGCATGTCATCGTCGTCGCCGGCCGCATCCACCTCGAACACTTCGGAGGCCACGTCGATGACCTGCCCGGTCATCAGCAGCAGGCATGACAGGGCCAGCAGCAGCCACTTCCAATACGTCCAACCGTTGGGCACCAGCGCGACCGCCAAGCACAGTACGCCTTCCACGCCCTCCGTGGTCGCAAGCGAACGGAACGAGCCGAACCGCTGCACGATCCATGCGGATATCGGAGAAGCGAAGTCGATGACCAGATTGAACGTCTTGCGGAACGCGATCACCCATGCCGGCAGTCCGACGATCAGAATCGAAGGAATCACCGACCCCTCGAAAATCGCGTTGGACAGCATCGAAAACGTCATACCCACCAACGCCCATCGCAACGCCCTGCTCAATACCGATAATCCGCGCATACCCTAATTCCTCGTCCTTGCTAGTGTAACGGAATTATGACTTCTCAATCGTCCCCCCGCTGTCTAAATGAAAGTGCAACACCCTTTCACTGGTTATCTGGACAATCTCCAATCTAAAGGGTGTTGCACTTTCATTTAGACAGCGGCCCCCATATCCGCATGTCACTGCTGCTATCATAATGAGCCAGTAGACGCCTTTAAGCGTTCTGACAGCCATGGAATCGAAAATCGCTATGCACATCACAGAACAGCACTGCCAAGGCAAGAGGTCTGACCAGTCGCTCAATGAGGACGGGCTGATCATCACCGATGGTTTCGCGGCAGTGGTGGATGGAGTGACCAGCAAAAGAGTGCACCACCTTGCCGGCCTTGTTCTTGGCCGCGTCCAGCACCGGGGTGATGTCAGCGGCCCATTTTCACGCACCGAACGTCCGGCGAGCATGTCGTTGCTGCCCACGCACACGATCAGCACGTCCGGCCGGTCGTTGATATCGCCAATCATCCGGTAGCGCACGCGCCGGGCGGTCGCGCCGAGCTTGCCGACCGTACGCCAGGCCACCGGCCGACCGGTACGCTTGGCGACGCGCGCGGCAAGCAGCGGCATGATGCCTTTCGACTGGCCGTCCACGCCACCCAACATAGTCCGCCCGCCTCGGCCGGCCGATCTCGTCAGTGAACACGCGGAATCGAACCCTACATCGACGTTCGTTTCGTCTGGTTTGGCCCATGAATTCTGGATGAATTGGGGTGAACCGGCGGGGCTGGAGGCGAGCGGGCGGCGGATCATGGGGCACAATGGTGTCAAGGAGGCCGCCATGGTCGATGACTATACTGCCAAAATGACTGAGCTGATCGAACTCATGCGTCTGATCGGCAACGATACGCAGCAGTGCGAGGTCAAGGAATGCAAGCGCAAGATCTCCTCGACCATCACCGATACGCTGTC